>Ga0325400_1002501_pt1 | contig 16169 bp, 16 predicted proteins | sample PopdelMetagenome_2_FD_205662 | JGI IMG/M metagenome (GOLD analysis project Ga0325400, IMG submission 205662) | Populus deltoides microbial communities from Bellville, Georgia, United States - Xylem-PdKOR-R1 | ecosystem: Host-associated > Plants > Phyllosphere > Stem > Wood/Secondary xylem... | reverse complement strand
GCCGCCTCTCGGGTTTCCGCGTCCCCATCAATGACAGCGGGTCTCGCGACCATCGAGGTTCACGTCATGACCGTCACCCACCCCGACGTCTCCACCGTCAACGATACCCGCAAGGCGGAACTCCTCTCCACCACAGTCGAACATATCGACATCACCAGCTTCGACGCGCGCCCGATCGTCGACGCGATGGGCAAGATGAGCTTCACCAGCCGCGATCTCGCGCGCGCGACGTCGATCTACAACCAGATGCTCGCCGACAAGGACTGCTCGATCTTCCTGGTCATCGCCGGCTCGACCTCGGCGGGCGGCTGCATGGACCTGTACGCGGAGCTGCTCCGCTCCAACATGATCGACGGTGTCGTCGCCACCGGCGCGTCGATCGTCGACATGGATTTTTTCGAGGGGCTCGGCCACAAGCACTACCAGGCGCTCGAGGTGCCGGACGACAACACGCTCCGCAGCCTCTACATCGACCGCATCTACGACACCTATATCGACGAGGAGCAGCTTCAGGACTGCGACCACACGATCGGCGAGATCGCGAACAGCCTGGAGCCGAAGGCGTATTCCAGCCGCGCGTTCATCCGCGAGATGGGCCGCTACCTGTCGGAGCACGGCAAGAAGGACAACAGCCTCGTCAAGCTCGCCTACGAGCATGACGTGCCGATCTTCTGCCCGGCGTTCGTCGACTCGTCGGCGGGCTTCGGCCTGGTCAAGCACCAGGTCGACCGTGCCAAGGCGGGCCAGCCATACATGGTCCTCGACGCGATCGCCGACTTCCGCGAGCTGACCGACATCAAGATCAAGGCGGGCACCACCGGCCTCCTGATGATCGGCGGCGGCGTGCCCAAGAACTTCATCCAGGACACGGTGGTCTGCGCCGAGATCCTCGGCCATGACGATGTCGAGATGCACAAATATGCGGTGCAGATCACCGTCGCCGACGTCCGCGACGGCGCCTGCTCCTCCTCGACGCTCAAGGAGGCGGCGAGCTGGGGCAAGGTCGACACCACGCTGGAGCAGATGGTGTTCGCCGAGGCCGGCTCGGTGATGCCGCTGCTGGCGTCCGACGCCTATCACCGCGGGCTGTGGAAGGACCGGGTCAAGCGCCGCTGGGGCGCGACCTTCGACTGAGATTGCCTGCCGCGCATCGGCGGCGCATGCTCCCGGCACAAGGGGGACGCCGCCATGCCGCAGCAAGTGATGATCGACACCGCCATGCTGCGTCCGGTGGTCGTCCTCGTCGGATGGACGCTGGCCGTGCTCGCCTGGGCGATCGTCACCCGGATGGCGGCAATGCGCGCCGCCGGGGTCGATCTCGGCAAACTGGTCGGCACAAAGGGGTCGGACGCCGACCGGGCGCTACCCGCCGCCGCGCAGTGGAAGGTGCACAATTACGACCACCTGCTGGACCAGCCGACGCTGTTCTACGCGGTTTGCCTCGTCCTTGCGGTGGCGGGCGGCGGGGTCGGTGGCGCCATTAATCCCGCGCTCGCCTGGATCTATGTGGCGCTCCGTTGCGCGCATACCGTCGTCCAGACGACCAGCAACCGCGTGCGCCCACGCTTCTACCTGTTCCTGCTGTCGACGCTGGTCCTCGCTGCCCTGACGCTCCACGCCGCAATGGCGCTGTTCTGAGCCCCGTCAGGCCTCCAGTTCCCGCATCAGCACCCTGACCGCCGCGTCGACCTCGCGATCGGTGTCGCGCAGCTCCTCCACCCGGCGCACCGCGTGGATCACCGTTGAGTGATCCCGCCCGCCGAACTTGCGCCCGATCTCCGGCAGCGACCGCGTCGTCAGCCGCTTGGCGAGGTACATCGCGATCTGTCGTGGCCGCGCCACCGCCCGCGCGCGCCGCTCGGACACCAGGTCCAGCGGCTTCAGTTCGAAATGGCGGCTGACCAGCTTCTGGATCTCGTCGATCGTCACCCGCCGCTCGGCACCGCGCAGCGTGTCGCCCAGCGTCGCCACCGCGAAGTCCAGGTCCACCGCCTCCCCCGTCAGCTGCGCATAGGCCGCGACGCGGTTCAGCGCCCCCTCCAGCTCGCGAACGTTGGCGCTGACCCTGGCGGCGAGCAGGTCCAGCACCTCGCCCGGCACCGCCACCGGCAACTCCGCCGCCTTGGCGGCCACGATCGCACGGCGCAGCGGCAGATCGGCGGGCTTGATGTCCGCGACCAATCCCATGCCCAGCCGCGACACGATCCTCGCCTCGACCCCGTCCAGCGCCTGCGGACAGCGATCGGCCGCGATCACCAGCCGCTTGCCCGCCGCCATGATCTCGTTGACCGTGTGGAAGAACTCCTCCTGCGTCGCGTCCTTGCCCGCGATGAACTGGAGGTCGTCGATGATCAGGAGGTCGGCGGAGCGCAGCCGCGCCTTGAACGCGAAGGTGTCGCGCGCGCGCATCGCCGACACGAAGTCGAACATGAACCGCTCCGCCGACATCACGACCACCTTGGCCTCCGGCGAGTGGCTCAGGAAGTGGCGCGCGATGGCGTGGGCGAGGTGGGTCTTGCCCTGCCCCGTGCCTGCATGGAGGAAGAGGGGCGAGAAGCGCGGCGGTCCCGGCTCGGCCAGCGCGCGCGCGGCGTGGAACGCGACCCGGTTGGACGCGTCGACCACGAACCGCTCGAACGTCGCCCGGGGATCGAGCTGCGGCCGCTCGCCCGCCGGGGACGCCGGGACGGGCGCGAGCGGCAGCGTCGGTGGCGAGACGGCGGCCGACGCGGACGATGGTTCGGCGGCGACCGGTTCGGCGGCGACAGGGATCGATAGCACCTCCACCGCCGGCCGCACCGTGCGCGTCTCCACCGCGACGCTCTTCACGTGCGGCAAATGCTGCCGAAAGGCGAGCAGCAGCCGGTCGGCATAATGGCTCCGCACCCAGTTGGTCATGAACGCCGACGGCAGCGCCAGCCGGACGACGTCCGGCTCGCCGTCGGCGACCAGCTCGATCGGCTTCAGCCATTGATCGAACAACCGGGCGCCCGCGGACTCGCGGAGCGACGCGCGCACCCGCGCCCAGGCCTGCTCGGCCTCGGTCGCGATGCCCGTGTTGCCCTGCCCTGCGTCCACGCACACCTCTCCCGTCCACCGCGGCGCGAGCGCCCGGCGAGGTTGATCAACAACGGCGACATGCCCCCGTTCGGCGACCCACCGGATCGCCGGGCACCTTCTGCCCATGCTTGCTTCACGGCGGCGAGCGCCGTCGTCCGGACCTTGTGAGAGAGGCGGCGGAGTCGATCAAGGCAACAAATTTGTCATGGTGCGACTTGACAGCGACCAGCGACGGAAACGCGTCAAATAACTGCGAAAAGCTTGATATCTGTGCGGCTTACGGTGACCTGAGGCTCGTGTTCCTGATTCGGCTCGGCCTCGAATCGTGGTGAGTCCTCGGGTTCTGTTTTGGTTCCTGGGCACGCACGCGGGGCATAGAAAAACCCGCCGGGGAAGGCTCCCCGGCGGGTCCAACGATCGGCCTCGCGCGGCGCCGCTCAGGCGAGCGCGGCGATCCGCTTGGTCAGGCGGGAGAATTTGCGGCTGGCGGTGTTCTTGTGGAGCACGCCCTTCGACACGCCGCGCTGCAGCTCGGGCTGCGCGGCCTGAAGCGCGGTGGTCGCCGCCGCCTTGTCGCCCGACGCCAACGCCGCCTCGACCTTCTTCACGAAGGTGCGGATGCGGCTGACGCGCGCGCCGTTGATCTCGGCACGGCGCTCGTTGCGGCGGATGCGCTTCTTGGCTTGCGGCGTGTTCGCCATTCGTCTCGGTCCTCGGTTCAGATCAATGGAAAGGCGGGCGCCGACGCGTGTCGACCCCCGTTCACCGCCGGCGCGTAGGAGATTTCCGCCGCGGGGTCAACGCTTCTGGCAGCGCGGGCACCAGAAGGTCGAGCGCCCCGCCTCCGCCCGCCGCCGAACCGCACCGCCGCACGCGCACGGCTCGCCCTCGCGCCCATAGACCTGGAACTGCTTGGAGAAATAGCCGAGCTCCCCCGTCGGCGCCGCGAAATCGCGCAGGCTCGACCCGCCGGCGTCGATCGCCGCCAGCAGCACCGCGCGGATCTGCTCCACCAGCCGCTCCAGCCGCGCACGCGCGATCTGCCCGGCCGCTCGTGACGGCGCAATCCCGGCCCCGTGCAGCGCTTCGCACACATATATGTTGCCAAGCCCCGCGACGATCCGCTGGTCCAGCAGCATGGCCTTGATCGGCGCCGCGCGCCCGGCCAGCACCCGCGCCAGATACGCCGCCGTCAGGTCGGGGCCGAGCGGCTCCGGCCCCATCGCCGCGAACGGAGGATATGCGTCCAGCGCGTCCGTCCCGACCAGATCGACGAAGCCGAACCGCCGCGGATCGTTCAGCACCACCTGCCGCCCCGCCGCCGTCACCAGCAGCAGGTGGTCGTGCGCCAGCGGCTCGGCCGGATCGACCCGCCACCTGCCCGACATGCCCAGGTGGAACACCATGGTGTCGCCGCGGTCGGTGTCGATCAGCCCGTATTTGGCCCGCCGCCCCAGGCCGGTGACGGTCGCCCCCTCCATCCGCTGTCTGAGGTCGACCGGGATCGCGCGGCGCAGGTCCGCCCGCCGCGCCTCCACCATCTGCAGCCGCTGGCCCGACAGGACGGGTGTCAGCCCGCGCACGGTGGTCTCGACTTCGGGCAGCTCAGGCATGGGGGCGAGCTAGGATGCGTTTGCTCCACCCACAACCCGTCGCTAGAGGGAGGTCGTTCCCCCGTTCGTGTCGAGCGAAGTCGAGACGCCGTCGCGTGCAGCCGAGACGGTCCCGGGCTGGGGTTCTCGTGGTGCTCGAACATGTCCCTCGCCTTCGCTCGGGACGAACGGAAGTGGAAGTGACCGACACCGTATCCTTCGGCTACGAGGACGTGGCCCCCGCCGAGAAGACCCAGCGCGTCGGCGGCGTCTTCACCAGCGTCGCCGCCTCCTACGACCTGATGAACGATGCCATGTCCGGGGGCATGCACCGCCTGTGGAAGGACCGGTTCGTGGCGCGGGTGCGGCCGCGTCCGGGCGACGCGGTGCTGGACATGGCCGGCGGCACCGGCGACATCGCCTTCCGCTTGGCCGCGAAGGGCGCCGCGGTGACGGTCGCGGACATCAATCCCGCGATGCTGGCGGTCGGCATGGAGCGCGCGCGCAAGCGCGGGATCGACGGGCTGGTCTGGTCGGAAGCGAATGCGGAAACGCTGACCTTCCCCGACCGCGCCTTTGACGCCTACACCATCGCCTTCGGCATCCGCAACGTCACCGACATCCCCGCCGCGCTGGCGGAGGCGCACCGCGTGCTCCGCCGCGGCGGCCGCTTTTTCTGCCTGGAATTCTCCACGGTGACCTGGCCGGGGTTCAAGGACGTCTACGACGCCTATTCCCATGGTCTCGTGCCGCGCCTGGGCAAGCTCCTCGCGCGGGACGCCGACAGCTACCGCTACCTCGTTGAATCGATCCGCCGCTTCCCCGACATGCCGGCCTTTGAGCGCATGATCCGCGATGCCGGTTTCGTCCAGACCCGGGTGGAGCCGATCATGGGCGGCCTGGTCGCGATCCATTCAGGGTGGAAGATTTGACGGCCACCCAGGCGCGTTCCGGTCGGCACGGCAGGGCAACGGATCGGTGACCAGTCCGGCCACCCATGTCTGGCGGCTACTCAAATGGGGCCGCATCCTGGCGCGCCACGGCGCGCTCAGGGGGATCGAGCGCGATCCCAACACGCCGGTGCCCGTCCGGCGCCTGGCCCGGCTCGCGCGACTCGGCGCCCGCGTGCCCCGGGTGCCGCGCTACGCCGATGCGCTGCAGGCGATCGGCCCCGCCGCGATCAAGCTCGGCCAGACGCTCGCCACCCGCCCCGACCTGGTGGGGGAGGAGGCGGCACGCGATCTCCTCCGCCTCCAGGACCAGCTTCCGGCGGTGCCGTTCCAGACGATCCATGCGGCGATCACCGCCAGTCTCGGCCGCGACCCCGCGACGCTGTTCAGCCGCATCGAGGAGGTGCCGGTCGGCGCCGCCTCGATCGCGCAGGTCCACCGCGCCGTCACCACCGAAGGCGCCCAGGTCGCGGTCAAGGTGCTGCGCCCCGGCGTCACCGAGGATTTCTCACGCGCGATCGACACCTATCAATGGGCCGCCGCGCAGCTGGAGGCGATGAGCACGGAGGCCCGACGCCTCCGTCCCCGCCTCACCGTCGAGAATTTCCGCCGCTGGACGCTGCGCGAGCTCAACTTCATGCGCGAGGCGGCGTCGGCGTCGGAGATGGCGGAGGCGATGACCGCCGAGCCCGACTTCGTCGTTCCCGCGATCGACTGGCGCCGCACCACCGGCAAGGTGCTGACGGTCGAGTGGATCGACGGGATCAAGCTGTCGAACCGCGAGGCGCTGCTCGCCGCCGGCTACGACACGAAGAAGCTCGCGCGCACGCTCGTCCACGCCTTTCTGCGCCAGGCGATCGCCGAGGGCTTCTTCCACGCCGACATGCACCAGGGAAACCTGTTCGCCTTGCCCGGCGGCTCGGAGGGCGGGGGACGGATCGCGGCGATCGACTTCGGCATCATGGGCCGGATCGACCGGCGCGCGCGCGCCTGGCTGGCCGAGATCCTCTACGGGCTCATCACCGGCAACTACAAGCGGGTCGCCGAGATCCACTTCGAGGCCGGCTACGTCCCCCCTCACCACAATGTCGCCGAGTTCGCCACAGCCCTGCGGGCGGTTGGCGAGCCGATGCGCGGGCTCGCGGTCAAGGACATGTCGATCGGCATGATGCTGGACGGGCTGTTCGCGATCACCCGCGATTTCGACATGGTGACCCAGCCGCACCTGCTGCTACTCCAAAAGACGATGGTGATGGTCGAGGGCGTCGCCACCGGGCTCGATCCCGAGATCAACCTGTGGGACGCCGCCGCGCCGTTCGTGCGCGAATGGATCCGCACCGAACTGGGACCGGAGGCGTATGTGGCCGACCGGCTGGTGGCGGACGTTCGCACCCTCGCCCGCCTGCCCGAACTCGTCCGCCGCATCGAGGCGCGCTACCCCGCTCCTGGCGGCGAGCCGCCCGCGCCGCCGCTGCGCGAGATCGAGATCGTGCGCCCAGCCGGCGGCTGGCGTTATGCGGCCGTGGCGGTGCTGGCGGCGGCGGCGGGTGCAGGGGGCGTGTGGCTGTTCTCCTGACCTCGCCGACCCGCGGCCGGGCGCGGTCGCGGCCATGCCTCGGGTCGCGGTCGCCCGGCCTCGCCCCCGCACATGGCCGCGCTTCGCCGCCCGCGGCAGCCCGGACGCTTCGGCGGCGCGGCCGGGTCGATCGGACGAGCCACCGGGGCAGAGATTGACGCCATGCCGACCCTGGCCCCCATCTTCCTCGCCCAGCCGAGCCGTGCCGCCGGCCTGCCGCGTCCGCTCGCCCGCGCGCTGCTGGCGATCGTCGCCGTCGCGCTGCTCGCCTCGCTGCTCGCGCTGGCCGCCCCCATCGCGGTGGCCACGGACGCATCCCCCGGGGCCGGTCGCGGGACCGACCTCGAACTTTACGCCGCGATCGTCGACGGCGTCCGCTACCAGGGCGGCTATTACCGGGTGGCCGCCGACGCGCTCCGGACGGGCGGCTACCCGCTTCAGCCGTTCCTGGCGATGCGGCTGCCGACGCTCGCCACCGTGCAAGCGGTGCTGCCGCCCATGGTCGTTCCGCTCCTTCTCTGGATCCTTGCCGCCGCGACGCTGCTCGCCTGGTATGCGCGGCTGGCGCCCGCCTTTGCACGCCCGACGGGGCGCTTCGCGGTCGTGCTTCTGTTGATCGGCGGCGGCCTGGCGGGCTGGCAGGCCGATCTGGCCGCCTTTCACGAACTCTGGGCGGGGCTGCTCGTTGCGCTCTCTCTGGCCCGCCACCGGGCCGACCGGCCGCTGGAGGCGATGGCATGGGGCCTCGCCGCCGCCTTGGTGCGGGAGACCGGGGCTCTGTACCTCCTGGTCATGGCGGCTGCGGCCCTGTGGGAACGGCGCCGGACGGAAGCGCTCGGCTGGGGCGCGGCGCTCGGGCTCTTCGCGGTGGTGCTGGCGGTCCATGCCCATGCCGTGTCGCTGGTGACCCGCCCGCTCGACCCCGCCTCGCCCGGCTGGTCGGGGCTGCTCGGCCCCGGCTTCGCGATCCGTTCGCTGGTGGTGTCGGGGGCGCTGCTGGCGCTGCCGATGCTGGTCGCCGCGCCGCTGGTCACGCTGGGCATCGTCGGCTGGGCGGGGTGGCGCGAGCCGCTCGGCCTCCGCGTCCTGGCGACGCTGGCCGCCTACCTCCTGCTTCTCGCGCTGTTCGCGCGCGCCGACAATTTCTACTGGGCGCTGCTGGTCGCCCCGCTCAGCCTCGTCGGACTCGTCTTCGCGCCCGATCTGCTGCGCGACCTGTTCGCGGCCGCTCTCGACACGCGGCGGATCACCGTGCGACGGGTGGTGCGATGAAGCGGGTACTCCTGATCGTCGGCGGCGGCATCGCCGCCTACAAGGCGTGCGAGTTGGTTCGCCTGCTCCGCCGGCGCGGCCACGGCGTCCGCTGCGTCCTGACCGATGGCGCGCAGCATTTCGTCACGCCCATGACGCTCGCGGCGCTCAGCGAGGATCAGGTCTACACCACGCTTTGGGACCTCAAGGACGAGGCGGAGATGGGCCATATCCAGCTCAGCCGCCAAGCCGACCTGGTGGTGGTCGCCCCCGCCACCGCGGACCTGCTGGCCAAGATGGCGGCCGGGCTCGCCGACGACCTCGCGACCACCTTGCTGCTCGCCACCGACAAGCCGGTGCTCGCCGCGCCGGCGATGAACGTGCGGATGTGGACCCACGCCGCCACCGTCCGCAACGTCGCCCAACTCCGCGCCGATGGCGTGACGGTGCTGGAGCCCGACGAGGGTGCGATGGCCTGCGGCGAATACGGGCCAGGTCGCCTGCCCGAGCCCGCCGCTATTGCCGCCGCCATCGACGCGGCGCTCGCCCCCGCGCCCCGCCCCCTCGCCGCCCGCCATGTGCTGGTCAGCGCCGGCCCGACCCACGAGCCGATCGATCCGGTCCGCTACATCGCCAATCGCTCGTCGGGGAAGCAGGGGTTCGCGATCGCCCGCGCTTTGGCTGCCGCCGGTGCACGCGTGACGCTGGTCGCCGGCCCGGTCGCGCTCGCCACGCCGCCCGGCGTCACCCGCGTCGATGTCGAAACCGCAAAGGAGATGGCCGCCGCGGTCGACGCCGCGCTGCCCGCGGACGCGGCGGTGATGGTGGCCGCGGTCGCCGACTGGCGGGTGGAGGTGGCCCCGCAAAAGGTCAAGAAAGGCGCGGCGGCACCTGCCCTGACGCTGGTGGAAAATCCCGACATCCTGGCCGGGCTGGCCGCGTCGCCGCGCCGCCCCCGCCTGCTCGTCGGCTTCGCCGCGGAAACGGAGCAGGTCGTGGGTCAGGCGGTCGCCAAGCGCGCGCGCAAGGGTATCGACTGGATCGTCGCCAATGACGTGTCGGCGGACGTGTTCGGCGGCGACGCCAACGCTGTCACCCTCGTCACCGCAGAGGGTGTAGAGACGTGGGACCGCGCCTCCAAGCAGCAGGTCGCCGACCGGCTGGCCGAACGAATTGCGACAGCTCTACTAACCTAATCTCGCCCTAATCCATGCGCGTCCCGCGTCACCTTTGGCAATATCCGGATCCCTCATGACCGATCCCATCCGCATCGCGCTCCGCCGCCTTCCCCACGGCGCCGACCTGCCCCTTCCGCGCTACGCCACCGCGGGCGCCGCGGGCATGGACGTGGTCGCGGCCGAGGACCTCGTGCTCGCGCCCGGCACCCGTGCCGCGGTCGCGACCGGCTTCGCGCTCGCCATCCCGGACGGCTATGAGGTTCAGGTCCGCCCCCGTTCGGGCCTGGCGCTCAACCACGGCATTACCTGCCTCAACACGCCTGGCACGATCGACCATGACTATCGCGGCGAGGTAAAGGTGATCCTGGCCAATCTCGGCGCCGAACCCTTCGCCGTGGTTCGCGGCGAACGCATCGCCCAGCTGGTCGCCGCCCCTGTCCAGCGCGCCGAATTGGCAGAGGTCGAATCGCTCGACGGCACCGATCGGGGCGCCGGCGGCTTCGGCTCGACCGGGCGCTGATGCTGACGGACGCGGAACTCGACCGCTACGCGCGCCATATAGTCCTAAAGGAGATCGGCGGCGCCGGTCAGCTGACCTTGGGAAAGGCCCGCGCCCTGGTGATCGGTGCCGGCGGCATCGGCTCGCCCGTCGTGCAGTACCTCGCCGCCGCCGGCCTGGGGCACCTGCGTATCGTCGACGACGACGCGGTGGCGCGGTCCAACCTTCAGCGCCAGACCGTGTTCGCCACCGCCGACATCGGCCGCCCAAAGACGGCCGCCGCCGGCGAGGCCGTACACCGCATCAACCCGCTGGTGGCGGTGGAGCCGGTGCACGCGCGGATCGATGCCGCCAACGTCACCGCGCTCATGGCGGAGTGCAACGTCGTTATCGACGGCTGCGACAATTTCACGACCCGCCTCCTCGTTGCCGATGCCGCGTTGGCCGCGCGGGTGCCGCTGATCTCGGCGGCGGTCGGCCAATTCGAGGGGCAGCTGGGCGTCTTTCGCGGTTGGGAGGCGGATCGCCCTTGCTACCGCTGCTTCGTCGGCGATTTGCCCGATCGCGAGGCGGGCAGTTGTGCGGAAGACGGGGTACTCGGTCCCGTTACGGGCGTGCTCGGCAGCCTCGCCGCGCTGGAGGCGGTTCGCGCACTGGTGCCGTTCGGCGACGATCCCGCCGGCCGGCTGCTGCTGGTCGACGCGCTCGCCTTTCGTTTCCGGACGCTGACGCTCCCAAAGGATCCCGGCTGCCGGGCCTGCGGCTAGCCGATCAGCGCTCGCGCGAAGTCGCGCACCGCCGGACCAATATCCTCGCGTGCGAGCGCCAGCGCCAGATTGGCCTGAATATACCCCGCCTTGTCGCCGCAGTCGTAACGGTCGCCCTCGAAGCGAAAGCCGTGAAAGGGCTGCCGTCCGATCAGTTGCGCCATCGCGTCGGTCAGCTGGATCTCGCCCCCCGCCCCCGTCTCGTGCGCGTCGAGGATCGTCATTACCTCGGGCTGGAGGATATAGCGGCCAGGGATCATCAGGTTCGACGGCGCGCGGCCCTTGGGCTTTTCGACCAGCGCCTCTACCTCGACCAGACGCCCGTCGTCGGTGCCCGGCGAGATGATGCCGTACTTGTCCGTCTCGCTGTCCGGCACCTCCAGCGCGCCGACGACGTTGCCGCCGACCCGGCCATACGCCTCCACCATCTGGCGCATGACGCCGCCCACCATCAGCTCATCCGGCAGCAGCACAGCGAACGGCTCGTCGCCGACGATCTCGCGCGCGCACCAGACCGCGTGGCCCAGCCCCAGCGGCTCCTGTTGGCGGACGTAGACGGGGCTGCCAGGCTGCATGCGAATGCCGGCGATGGCGTCCAGCGACTTGCCGCGGGTGCGCATCGTATCCTCCAGCTCGTAGGAGACGTCGAAATGATCCTCCAACGCTGCCTTGCCGCGCCCGGTGACGAAGATGATCTGCTCGATCCCCGCTTCCAGCGCTTCCTCCACCGCGTACTGGATCAGCGGCTTGTCGACGACCGTCAGCATCTCCTTGGGCATCGCTTTGGTCGCGGGCAGGAAGCGCGTGCCGAGGCCCGCCACTGGGAATACGGCCTTGCGGACCGGCTTGATCGTCATGCAGAAAGGCTCCCGCCGCTGGTACGCAGGCGGCATACCGGACCGCGCATCCATCGCAAGGCCAAGGGTTAGGCTGCCCTCGATAGAGGCGCCATAGGAGGCGTTCATGGCCAAGATTCTCGTCGTGTTCGGCACCCGCCCGGAGGCGATCAAACTGTTCCCCGTCGTGCGCGCGCTGGCGGAGATGCCGGCGCTGACGGTGCGCACCTGCGTCACCGCCCAGCATCGCGGGCTCCTGGATCAGGTGCTTGAGGTGGCCGGGCTCACGCCCGACATCGATCTTGACCTCATGGAACCGGGCCAGGCGCTTGATCGCCTGACCGCGCGGCTCCTAACCGGGATCGGCGGGGTCCTCGATCGCGAGAAACCCGACCGGATCGTCGTACAGGGTGATACCGCCACCGCCATGGCCGGCGCGCTCGCCGCCTATTACCGCAAGCTACCCGTGGCGCATGTGGAGGCCGGGCTGCGCTCCGGCGACATCTTTCATCCATGGCCCGAGGAGGTGAACCGCCGCATCGTGGCGCCGATCGCCGACCTTCACTTCGCGCCGACCGATACGGCCGCCGCGGCCTTGGCGCGCGAGAACGTGAAGGCGGGGGTGGCCGTCACCGGCAATACGGTGATCGACGCGCTGCTCTGGACGCGTGCACGGATTGCGGCGGACCCGTCTCTCGCCTCTGGCCTAGACCCGATCGCCGAGCGATTCGCGGGCAAGCGGATCGTGTTGATTACCACTCATCGCCGCGAGAATTTCGGCGAGGGCATGGCCGCAATCGCCCGCGCGATCGCGCGGATCGCGGACCGGGCGGACACCGCGGTGTTGTTTCCAATGCATCCCAATCCGAACGTCGGCGGCGTAATGGACGACGTGCTGGGCGACCGCGCCAACATCGCCCGGGTAGCGCCGCTCGATTACCCCAGCTTCGTGCGCGCGCTCGATCTCTGCGACATCGTTCTGACCGACTCGGGCGGCGTTCAGGAGGAAGCACCCGCGCTCGGACGCCCCGTCCTGGTCATGCGTGAGACGACCGAGCGGCCGGAGGGGGTGTCCGCCGGCACCGCGCGACTAGTGGGGACGGCGGAGGACCGGATCGTTTCCGAAGTCTCAACTCTTCTGGACGACAAGGCCGCCCATGCCGCGATGGCCCGTGCCCATAACCCATTCGGCGACGGCCAGGCCGCGGCGCGGATCGCGAGGGCGATAGCGAATGCACACGGACACTGAACTCACCGTCGCGGTGCTCGGCCTCGGCTATATCGGACTGCCCACCGCGGCGGTGATCGCCCGCACGGGTGCGCGCGTGCTCGGCGTCGACGTCAGCCAAGCGGTGGTCGATACGGTCAACGAGGGTCGCATCCATATCGAGGAGGTCGATCTTGACGGCCTGGTCCAAGGCGTAGTGTCGCGCGGGACCCTGCGTGCCGCGACGCAGGTCGAATCTGCGGACGTCTTCGTGATCGCGGTGCCGACGCCCTTCGCCGGGGATCACCGGCCTGACATCGGCTACGTCCTCCAAGCCACGACCGCAGTAGCGGCGGTGCTGAAGCGCGGGGACATGGTGATCCTCGAGTCGACATCGCCGGTCGGCACCACGGAACAGGTGCGCGACCTGTTAGCCTCTTTGCGCCCCGACCTGAAGGCGCCCGGCCGCACTGGCGAGCAGGCCGATTTCGCGCTCGCCTACTGTCCTGAACGCGTGCTACCTGGCCGCATCCTGGTGGAGTTGATCGACAACGACCGGGTGATCGGGGGTATCACGCCGCGCTGCGCGCGCAAGGCGCTCGGCTTCTACCGGCGGTTCGTACGCGGCGCTTGCGTCACCACCTCGGCCCGTGCGGCGGAAATGACCAAGCTGGCCGAAAACGCCTATCGCGACGTCAATATCGCCTTCGCCAACGAATTGAGCCTGGTCGCCGAGGCGACCGGCGTCGACCCTTGGGAGGTGATCCGGCTGGCGAATCGCCATCCGCGTGTCAACATCCTCCAGCCCGGACCTGGCGTGGGCGGCCATTGCATCGCCGTCGACCCCTGGTTCCTGGTCGCCGCCGCTCCCGACGACACGCCGTTGATCCGTACAGCCAGGCTGGTCAACGACGGCAAATCCGACCGTGTCATCGCGCAAGCGGCCGCGCTGATCGAAGCCACGCCCGGACCGGTCGCGTGCCTCGGCCTGACGTTCAAGGCCAACATCGACGACCTGCGCGAGAGTCCTGCCCTGCGCATTGCCGCAAGCCTGGCCGAACGTTTCGGCGCTCGCATCAGGATCGTCGAACCACACGTCCAGGCGCTTCCCGCCTCGATAGCCGCCACCGGCGCGCGTCTAGTCGACCTGGACACCGCGTTGGACGATTGCACCACCATGATCGTGCTGGTCGACCACGACCTCTTCCGATCGGTCCCCCAAGTGGAACGCGCTCGCCTGGCGGTCCTCGACACACGAGGGATATGGCCGGATCAGCCCGCCGACCGGCCTGCTGCGCTGAAGCTGGCGAGCTGACCCCCGAAGGTTGCGGTGCGCGTTGGTCGCGCTTATAACTGCCGCCTTCCCACAGGTGTGTCATGTTGCGTAAGCTTTTCGGCGCGGCGCGTGCTCCCGCATCCGCTCGACCCTGCGTTCCCGATGGCGAGCGCATCTATGCGATCGGGGACGTTCACGGCCGGCTCGACCTGCTCGACCAACTGCTCGCCTCTATCGACGCGGACGATGTGACATCGACGGCGGCGCGCACCACGGTGATCTTCTTAGGCGACCTCGTCGATCGCGGAGCGAATTCGGCGGGTGTCGTGGAACGATTGGCTACCCTGCCTCACCGCTTCAGCGAAGTGCGGTTTCTGATGGGCAATCACGAGGAGATCTTCCTCGCTGCGCTAGCGGGAGATGCCAAGGCGCTGAAGCTGTTTTGCCGCGTTGGCGGGCGTGAAACGATGCTGAGCTACGGCATCGGGGTGGGCGAATATGAGCGCCTCGACTATGCGGAACTTCAGTCACGCATGGCGGCCGTCGTTCCCGACCGTCATCGCGACTTCCTGTCAGGCTTCGAGGCCATGGTGATCCGCGGCGACTATGCCTTTGTTCATGCGGGCGTTCGTCCGGGGGTGCCGTTCCCCGACCAGAACCCTGCCGATCTTCGCTGGATTCGGACATCCTTTCTCGACCATCGTGAGCCATTGGAAAAGATGGTGGTTCATGGTCACACGATCGAGCCCGAGGTCGTCTATCGACCGCACCGCATCGGCATCGACACCGGGGCATATGATACCGGGCGGTTGACCGCCTTGGTGCTGGAGGGTGACGCCACCCGACTGCTCCAGACGTCCCCCTGATCCGGACAGGCTGTGACACATCGGCAACAAATGCGATTCATCGCTCGCCTGCCCCGATCCTCTGTTGCGCTGAAAGCTTCATCATGGCATTCGCAACCGAGAAGGACGTTCATCAAGGGAGTTCGACATGCGTCTCGGTAAGTATCTGGCGGCGGCTGCCGCCGCGACCCTGGCGGTTGCGCCCGCTATGGCCGCTCCGGCCAACCCGGCCGCTAGCCTGTCCGTTGCCAAGTCGGCACGCGCCGGTTCGGCCTCGGCCAAAAAGAACGAGCTCGCCGGTGGCGGCTTCATCGTGGCGATCATCGCCGCGGCTGCCGTGATCGCGGGTATTGTGATCGTCGCCAACGAGGATGACGATCCCGACAGCAACTAAGTTTTGCTGCATAGAATGAAGGGGGCGGCCAGGCGACTGGCCGCCCTTTTTCGTTCTGAGAATAAGGTACGAGACGCTCCGCTTCACAAAGGACCGGTCAGGCGAAGGCCGTACTGAGCAGGCAAGGACTTTTTCAGGCCCCGCCTCCAGCCGACCAGGTACGTTATAGGTATGTGTTGGAGGTCGCGCGAACGACGCGGAGGAAGCCCCCGCCCCGATCGGCCTTCAGTCGATCGACAGCTAGGGCTTGGCTCGCGTTAGCCACACTCAACCGGATCGACCCAGACTGGCGCCAAGCAAGCTTGCATCCATGTGGTGCTCCCAACGCCAGCCCAGCCACCGCCAGCGCTTGATGCCGACTGATACTGGCACGCATGTTATGGCGTCCAAGATGCGATCGCATCATCCATGTCTGGATCGACGCTTCGGACGAGGTGCAAGTGTCTTTACCCCGCAGTCGTCGCGGGGGCTGTCTCAGCCGGTCGGAGATCGTCTTGGCGGAGACCGCAAGGTGCGCCTATCGCGGCCGAACCGCGTCGTTCAGCGACCGCCGGGCACCGGCGCTGCACCGACACCCGCACCAGCGCCACCCGGCATGCCGCCCATCATCATTTGCTGCTGCTGCAGACGACGCACTGCTTCTTCGGGAAGGAAGTCAACCAGTTCCACGTCGAATTCGAGCGTGGAGTTGGGCGGGATGTCGCCCTTGGCTTCGGCACCGTAAGCCAGTTCGGGCTT
>Ga0325400_1002498_pt1 | contig 16176 bp, 8 predicted proteins | sample PopdelMetagenome_2_FD_205662 | JGI IMG/M metagenome (GOLD analysis project Ga0325400, IMG submission 205662) | Populus deltoides microbial communities from Bellville, Georgia, United States - Xylem-PdKOR-R1 | ecosystem: Host-associated > Plants > Phyllosphere > Stem > Wood/Secondary xylem... | reverse complement strand
CCAAGTTTCACCACTTGCATTTTTGGTATGCTTTTTGTTCCCTGGTGCTACCGGGTGCATCATCCTTTGTTTAATAGTAAGTTGCTATCTTTAACTACTCTTCCTCAAAACACCATGTTACTGTAAAAGGTTCAGGAAAGGAAAAAAAAAATGCAGAGAGAGAAGGGTATTTGAAAAATGCTGCAATCGCTCTTACAGCCACGCTTGTTCTGAGATATAAAACTGTCATTTCTTCACCTTAGTTTGAAAATGCTTTAGAATTGATTGCACTGAAATACTATGCGTTATTTTGAAGATTTTAAAATAGTTCGAGAGTGGAGATGTGTTATCATCTCGGTCTTGTTAGAGGCATTCACTCTCAATATTTCTGATTTATGTAAAAAATTATCATAAATCAATTTTTTTCCTAAATTAATAGGTTGATAGTGAAAGTTTCTGTGGATTTTTCTTTCACTATACATGCTGGAATATTAGCTGATGTATTGATTCCTAAATAGTTATTTGTTGATATTTGTTGGTAGTTAATGACTATTAATTTTCCATTTCTTCTTTCTTCTTCAAATGTTACAGCAAGAGATCGTATGCTTTTTGAAGGACAACCTAAAATTTCATCTCTGTATATACGTCTTCAGTACAAGTCATAAAATTTAAAATTCATGGTTGAAGGTGAAAAATGATCTTTATCAGAAGAATCACTTCCAAGGAGACAGAAAGCTTCCGGTGGAATACTAGATAGCTGTTCTCATGTTGCATGCTACATAAAAGCTTCTTCTGCCAGTCTACATCATCAAGAAGGTTGGAGCTTGAGATCATAAGGGTGTAGTTGCTTTCTTTTAAGAAAGAACGATAAGAAACGTTAATGGACAACACAAAGGAGCACGTAATTAATTCCTCTCTCCTTTTAAGCTTAGGACATAGTTTACGTTGAGTCTGTTGTTGTAACCTTGATTTTGTTCTGTCACATCTCCCTAAGAGCACAGACCTGTATGTTCACATACAACTGGCATATGACGAAAAAAACGAGTTGCTTGGTGCACACTGAAGCACTCATGGAGTTATTCTTCTTTTACCGTATGTGATGTGGCCATCAATGGGCCACATGATCCAACAGTTGATTGTTTTTCCAGCTCAAATGAAGAACAAAACTCTGAAGTATTAACCATTAAAAAATCTGAAAATGTAAAGAAATGTGAAAATAATTCTTTTAGTTTCTCGATCATTTTAGAAAAAGAAATTGATGGTTGACTCCTGAGATTTTTTTTATATAGGCATTTTGAATTTTCTATAAAGTTTAAGTTTTTCCCAAAAACAAATTAATGTCCTTTTCTTTCTAAATATTCTTAGCTATTTTAATGACAATGTATTGTCGAAAGTTCTGTATTTCTTAATTTAATTTTCAAATATTTTGTTTCAGGAATACTAATATTTTATTCCTCGAACATTTTCAAAACTTTTATTTTTTTAAATAATTATTCATATTTTTATTAAACATTTTCAAAAAAAATTCCCCTTTCATTTTATTAAAATTTTTAAGTATTTATTTTATTGCTCACACAAAAAAAAAAAAAGTGCCCTTGTTGCATCGAAACGATACTCATCAAAGTTGGTTGATAATAGTAAAACGCATAGATCTGAAGTAATGTTTAGTTATGTTATTGGATAAAAAGATAAAAACAGACAAAACATAAATATATTTGGTTGAAAATATAAAGATAAAGATATAAAAAATAATATGTTTTTTGAAATAATTTTAAAGTGAATTTTTAAACTTTCAAAACAAGAGAGACACAGAAAAAATGTTTTTAGAAACAATATTTATTTTTCCTTGTTCCTAAAATATCCTTGTAAAACATTTTCAATTCTAAAATTGTCAAACTAATTAAAACATGTAAGGATCAAAATGTTTATTATTATAGTTTTAAAACCCAACTCGGGGGTTGATCCCGACCAAAGCTCGGGTCACAATTTGGGTTGACCCGAGTCAATATAAGAACAAAAGAGGTTATTATTATAGTTTTAAAACTCGACTTAATGGTCAACCCAGGACAAGACCTAAATCATATGTTAGAAGGGCCAACCCGAGTTGACCCGGGTCAACATAAAATAAAAGTAATAATTATCATAGTTTTAAAACTTGATTCAGTGGTCAGCTCAAGGCAAGACCCTAGTCACAGATAGGGTAAACTCGGGTTGATCTGAGTCAATGTAAGGATAAAAATTGTTATTATCATAGTTTTAAAACATGATTTATGGGTCAACCTAGCAAAGCACAGGTCACAAGTTGGGAGGGTCAATACGGGTTGACCCGAGTTAACGTTTGGATAAAATTGATTATCATTTTAGTTTTAAAACCTGACTCGCGAATCGACTCAATATAATATTTAGATCACGGGTCAGGAGGGTCAACCCGGTAGACTTAATTTTTAAAAATAATAATCAAAGTAACCTTGTTTTTACCATTTGTTTTCAAAAAAATCAATGAGTTTTTTACTCGTGTTTTATCTCGGGTTAACCTGCGTTTTTTATCGAGTTAGGTCAAGTCAATCCTTCATATGTTCTTTCTTAAAATCAGACCAATACAGGCCTCAGGTCAAACTATCAAGTCAGTCATAGTTTTATAACTAGAGTTATTATAATATTATTAATTTCAATATTAAATATAAACTAAAGTTAAAAAAATATTTAATTATTTTTTAATAAATAAGTTTGACAACAATACATATTAAGAGTAAAATAAAAAAAAATCATATTTTATTTTGTCCTGTCCACCATAACTAAACAGGATACAAAGACAATCACTTTGTCTTATACATCACTACCAAATATAATTTTATCTCCATCTCTTTTTATGTCGTCTCTCCTCTATCTTCACTGTCATTGTCTATTTTGTCCCGAGATAATAACTAAATATTACTTTAGGGTCTTGCACATTTCTTTCACTCAAGAGTCAAAGCCTTTTTACTCTAGCTTTTTTTTTTCCCCGCTAAATCATATGTTAGGTCCTTAGTTCTACTTTTTCATTTTTTTAAGAAAAAACAAGAAATATAAAAAAAGAATTTACTAATTATTGTATAGTCAACTTAAATAATAGTAATGTCACCTAATAAAATTTCAGCTCTCTCATGTGAAGCGTTGCAACTTTGTAATGTCTCAGCAATAATAAGTACATCTAATAAAATTAAATATATTTCTCACTCGCTTTTTATCATTCGACCACAAGCATCAACTGAAAGGTCAAGCAAAAAATTGATATGATAATTGATATGCCTAGTATATACTAGACCATGTGGTCTATCTCATAGGATTTAAAGCAAGGCCCATATGGGACATAAGCTTAAAGTCTTAATGAGTCATGGAACTCACCTAGGTATCGAAGACCCAAACGTAGATCATATCCTTTTCGGATCAGAGTGTACTATGTAACCCACTACCCCTACTAATTTTGAAATGGTCAATTTAACTAATACGAGTCTCTTGATCACGTGGTCAAGCAACTTCTAATGAAATAAGTAACAAGCTGAAAAATTGAAAATTAAGTTTGATAGAACCTTGACCCAGAGATAACCTTGTACCTAAGAACCAAAGGTATTGGAAAAAGACTTGGACTCAGAGATAACATTGTATCTAAGAACCCTAAGTATGGAAATGACACCACGAAGCTAGTTAATTTTTGATAAGTCAGTGTACGATCTTTATCCCTATAAAAAAAGACTGTTTTGCCACAAACAAATAAAAGAAAAACTCACATTTATTCTCCAACTTGGTGCCTGAAATCTGCAGATAGTCTCTTATAACTATACCTAATGGATGCCTTTTAGGTTGCAAGCTAATGGACCTAAACTAGTAATCAACTAATATATGTGCAATAATGAAATAAATCCCTAAACAATGTCTAATATGCTTGAAAAATCCCAAATTAAAAAAATAATTATTCAAAAATAATTAAATAAATAAAATAGAATAATAAAAACAAAGTCTTCATGCCAAAATCCCTTCATGTAGCTCGAATCTCTAGTTTTCGCACATTGTTTGTAGATCTTTAGTCCTGACTTCAAACACGTAATTCTCTTTCATCTAGATGAATTACTGGGTCTGATATATATGGTTGGAAAGCTTGCAATATGTAGTTTGTAGCCTCACTTGAATCGCAGCAAAATTCTACTTGTAGATTCATATATGTCCCAATAAAGGTCTAGTTTGACAAATTTGACAAGATTTGTTAGTAACTTCAACCCTATGAAATAGAATGTTTTTGAACTCCATTTAACCTGAAAGTTTACCAAAATATAGTTCCATGTGTCTAGTATCTCCCTGTAAAATGTTAGCTCGTTCTGATATATGGTTTGAAAGATATGCTCGATCTCGCAAAACTGGTCAACAGACATTTTAAGGACAAATTCGAATCTGACTTTATTCTTCACATTAGCTCTTTAAAAGTCATGTTGAACCAATAGGTCCACAAAAATCATCTTTAAAATGAACCTAAGATATTCATAAAAAATAAAAAAGGCAATACCCTTAAGTAAATGCTTATTGTGTTCCTTTATAGACTCAACCCTGGACCGGCCAGACACGCATTGAAGCCAACCATTCAATCCTAAATGCATTACCTTTAGTTCAAATATGGTTTACTTGCTACCAACCATGGGACAAAACATAAATGATTAAATAAATATGTGTCTTTTACCCATGTGTCTTTTAGAGATTGGTTTTATTACTATCATTAATAGTACACAACCATCAAAACTCATAACCAAATTTGGTTTTACAATGGCTCATTGTCATTCTAAGCTTGTGTCTCTAAGTAGTCCAAAACTATAGGTAGCAAGCACATTGACCACTTTACCCCTTGCATGGATATATATACATGGGTTCAAGCATATTGACCACTAAGCCATCTTCATATTTTCATAATAAACCATTTTCTTTGCAACCATCCATCTTCTTGTTATATAAACATACATAACATAGCTTTTAAAGCTCATTTCATCCATCACCAATGTTAACTTAAATATCAAAGGGTCCATTAAGCATAACAGAAGACCTTTTTTATAAGTGTCTTGGCTAAGTACATTATCATCAACCCTTTACTCTATTCAAAAACTTTAGGAAGAACTTGATTTTTATGAATTTTTCGATGAAACTTATTATTGATGTTATGTGTGAAGATTTTTTTGTTTTATTATCTTTCTTACACATTTTTATGTTTTTTTTATGGATAATAACCAAGAAACTCCTAGACCTTGGAGAGTAACAAACTTTCCCACCATTGGTGCTCCACCAATATTCCAAGATCTCCAACAATTAGCTTAATAGTTTAAAATGTTCATAGAGGCCCTTCATTAGCACCAACTCTTGTATATTATAACGTATATGGACAACTCTATTTTAGGGAAACGGCAAGATAAAATGATGTGTAAAAAAGTAGGAAATAACATTGTCGCCTATATAACCTTTTATAAAAGTCACTCTCATTATTATGAAAGCATTCTTCAAGTAAACGTTCGAGACACAATAAGGGAAGGGTTGGAGATAAAATAACTTAATAATATCCATAAAAAGAGCTACTGCTATTATAACTTTATAAAATTAATTTTTATCCATTTTCATCTTCTTGTCTAGAAAAATAAATGCATCCAAATTCGAGAGCCTTTTGGATTTAATTCCAAAAGATATATAATTGTTAGTGTCATATTTTCAAGAGTCATTCCACTGACAATAATTTCTCCCCTTAACCTTGTCAGTAATAAGGATGGTGTGATTACTAATAAACTTAATTTTTCCTTTATATATTAGCTACTCAAAAACTTTGTTTTCTTTAACTACTTTGGTAGCCTTTGTATCTTTCATACTAGATTAGTAGCATTTTTTTAAATAAATTTAATACCATGATCTTAAACATCTTCTATCTTTTATTTTTATGATCGATATGAATTGTTGTTTGACCTCTTCAAACTCCTTATTGTCTGAATTAGTTAATGAGTGTGCGCTCACGATACTATTTGAGTAGCCAAGAATATGTCCCTTTTAATGGCTTCTTTTCTGCCTATTTTACTAGCATTTTCTCATAACGAGTAACATCATCAATTAGGGTGTGTGTGTGTGTGTATATATATATATATATATATATATATAAGCACTTGGTTCCCATGACCTTTTTCTTATGTTCCACTACATTCATTCTAATAGTAATTTTATACATTCTCGGTTAGTTATAGCTATAGTGCACTTGATTTTCAATGTCATAATTTATAGGGCATAACTCACTATAGACTCTCCTATGTTCTAGATTATTTCAGCTAAATTAGCCAATATGACCTTTTGTTTTATCCTATAAAAGTTTTCATAAAAATGAGTTTCCATCTCTTATTAACTATGGATTAAGTTAGGTGGAAGTATGGATAACTAGTGAAAAAATATTTTTAGTTAATGATGAACCAACAATCTTAGTTTTATAAAAAGATTGCTTGCACCATCACCATATTTATCAGTGAACTTGGTGATGTGTTTTCTTATTGATTGGTTGTCTTCAAGAATTATTTTAGATCTAAAATATTTATTCCTTTAAGGATTGTGTGTAATGTTTCAATTTATTTAGGGTATTGATGATTGCAAACAAATCTTGTTGTTTATCCAACTTGTAGCCATATATCTCTTAGAGAATAATGTGAATTAGTGAGCATCACCAAAGGATCCATTAGAGGTGTCAATTGGGTCTATTACAAGGTCTGAAACTAAGAGGATCTAGGAGAAATTGATTGGGTTTATTCTGGATATTTGGGTTAACAAGTTGTAAATCTTTTAAACTAGACATTTGTGTATTGTTTAGGCTATATCTAAAGCTATAAGAGTAGTTTTGTTGTGATTCTGGTTAGGTTGGAAACCAGGCATCTCAAGCTTTCCATCCATATATGGTAAGCCTAGTAATTCATTCAGATGAGAAAGACATATATATATATGGTTGAAGTTATGATAGAAGTTGTTGTAAGGGTTTTGTTCTTTGTTTCCTTATGATTTATGGACTTCTTATTTCGTAAGGATTCTTTCTTTACAAGGAAAACATAATTGGTAGCAATTAGGATTATTTTAGCAAGGGTTTTTATGTCATCAATTTGTGTTTCCTTTTGTTTTGTGTATTTTCTCATTGACATTGTTTCCTTATCATTCAAGGATAGTAAAAGTAATTTTGGGTACCATAATATCATATATTAAGTTTGTGGTCATTTGGAAGGACTTTGATTTTAGAATAATATTTATGTGTGAGAGCAAAACTCATACTTTCTTGTTCTTGAAAGAATTGAAATTAACTTATCGAAGAACAATTGTCTTTTTACATCTTTCTTATACTTGTCATTCATGATTCATTAATTTTTAAGTGAGGGTTTGAATTCTAATAGTGTTGGTGCCTCAATGGTAATCATTGTGTCATGCTTTTTATCTCAAATCTAATTTTTTACTTTCCAGGATTATGTTCACACTTGCTTATAGGTTCCTGGATCTTTATATCCAAATGTTTCATATTAGTTGGGCTAGTTTAGCTTTGTTTATCCCTCTCCTATATTATTGATCAACATTTAGGAATTGTTGTGCAAAAGGATTGAGGTTTCCTTGTTATAACACAACCTTTAACTCATAAAATTGTCCAATAATAGGTTATAAAAAGTGATAGAAGTTTTTTGAAGCCACGTAATTAGCATGTGGTTGTTTGTATATCTAAGAAATAGTTGTCATATTATAGGTTATCATGCTCATGTTAGGCTATGTTTGTTATTGTGTCTAACACACTATGAAGTACTCTTATATGAGGTGTATTCACTAAAAACATCCCATTATAGTTCTTATAGTTGCAAAACTTCATAGCATATACCCTCCCGAGTGTTTAAACTTATTGATCACAAGAGCTATTCTAATACAGTTTATTATGTATTTGAGTTAATTATTAGATATGGTTTGTCTGGTTTATATTGTTACCTATTTTTACCCCATAAAAAAATAAAATAAAAAGAGAAAAAAAATAGAAAAAGAAGAAAATCTAAAAATACAAGAGGATACAGATGAAGAAAGTCTAGAACATTGCCCAAGTTGGTGGTGAAGGACCAAAATAACAAGTGAAAAGTTGAAGGACCAAAATGTATAAGATTGACAAAATTGACGACCCAATTTTGATTAACTGAATACCCATTCGGTGAAAACATTTGTATTTGACGTAAATAAATACAAATTTAGATGAGTAAGGACTCAACAAGGATTTTGAAAGGCTTAATTGTAAGGAAAATCAATTTTTTGGAGTCAATTTGGGTGTTAAATGGAAGAAATTGAAGTTTAGGGACCAAAATTAGACTTTGAAAAGTTTAAATGGTTAAATTATGGGTTTAATTATGGAAAAAAAATAAAGTTTGATAACCAATTAGAGGTTTGATTGAAGAAATTCAAAACCAATAACCAAATCATAAAGCCGCGAGACTTCAAAGGTTGAAATTGACCAAATCAGAAGGCAAAATGAAGACAATCAAAAGGTTGATGGTCAATTAATGATCTAAATACACAAATCAAAAACCAAAGACCAAGATGAAAATGGCGCTAAACTTCAGGGTTGATGATTGAGTTTAGTAGGGGTGAAATTACATTAAATTAAGAGTTTGAGAGACAATTACGGATGCAATTAAAAGCAATTAGAAGAATAACATCCTCTTTACAAATGGCTTTAACTTAGACGACGCGTCGTTCACCAACTGTTCATCTTCTTCCTTGACATTTTCAGATGATCAGGTTAGCACCTTCCAAATGGCATGAGGTTTTTTTGCAAATGAAAGAAGAACATCCCCTTTATAACCTCATTTCCATAAAATTGTGAAGCTATAGACCTCTAGATTAAGAAAGGTTGGATTCAAACAAAACCTTCTCTACCAACTTCAGATGGTTTTCGATGATGTTTACATTAGAGTTGCTCCGACAAAGTCTTGAAAGTAGTCAATCAAGTCAGTCTACACTGTGACACCTATTTTTTTTTCATATGTTCACACTTAAAGCTTTTCAAAGAGTTTTTATCAATGGATTTAAAACCACCGTCTCCAGATCAAAAGGCTAGAAATAGCTTCTTGCCCTTCAAGCTTAGCAAACCACCAAGTACCCATAAAAACAAAATTGTCATTGCAAAACTAGCCTATTACAAGAGCTTCCAATTGTTAGCTTTTGTCCAAAACTCTCATTTAGATCGAATGGCTAAACTTTGATCAATTTTTGAGAGATTCCACAGAAAAAACCCTATAAATATCCTTAGAAATCAAAAGAAAAATGAGAAAAAATAGAGAGAAAAACATGAGTAAATACCCTCTGGAAAAACCATATTATGAAGGAACAAGAGCCTAATATAAAAGCTAAAGCAAGCTTTGAAAATAATAGAAAGGAAAAGGGAAAGAAAGAAGGAAAAGAAAAGGGAAGTAGCAGTATATAGCCAACAAGCTTGAAAGAGGTATAATCCTGTGAAAACCCAATGGTGGAGTCCATATGGCATGCCCATTCATGCTTTTTTCAATGTTTGAGGATATTGTTTTTTTTTTAAATTAGCATTATTTTGTGTTTTAGCATTTATATGAATTGATGAATGAAAATATTGTTTTCTTTGTTTAATAGTGCTTCGAGTTTAGTTGTGAATGTTTATTAGATGTTTAAAATGGTGTTTGAATGTTGTTCTTGCTGAAATAAGTGTTTTTTGGAATCTGCCAAATATGACAGTAGGTATTTGATTCATGTTTCTAGGTTATTGGTTCATGTTTTGGGCTCCTTGACTTGGTTTTTGTCTTAAAGAAGTTTTGGATTGAAGTTTGATGTTTTGTTAGCTGTCAATGGGGTTGCAGTTTTGGAAGTTGAAATCCTAATCATGTTTTTTAATGATATGATGTTATTGGTCATTGTTTTTTATTTAAACATGTTTGTTATTAACAATTTGGTTTATATTGACCAAAAATAGGAGTTTAATGACCTAGAAGGTCAATTTTTGGGTTTAACATAATCCCTGTTTTTTGGGCAACCTGAGTTTGTGTTCTTCATATTCATCTAAAAAACATTCTCTTGAGAACTAGATTTAGATTTCTTTTTAAGTTTATTTTGGTCTTTGTATGTTTGCACATCATCATTCGTTAATAATTTAGGTCGTTCTTGCATCAGTAACACGTTTCTAAGTGTTTTAATCTTAGGATTTTAGTTTCGGGCCGAAACCATCTTTTGATAAAATCATGTTGATTTAATGATAATCAAAGCAAGTGGACCCTTGATTATTAATCTATGCTTGATTGTGAACAAAACCATGCCTTTTATTGCTTGAAATCTGGTATAGTGATGTTAATGTTGCTAGGTTTGAATTTGAATGTTCTTCATTTTTCTTGGTGTTTGATCTGTTTTTGTAAGAATTTTTTTGTGATTTTTTTGTTTTATTTTTTATTTTACTTTTCTTTAAATCTCTATTTTGGTTTAATTTGGTTGAACCTTAGTTTTTAGCTCAACCCATGATTGAATCGATGTTTTTGGGTAAACCTGATCGGATCAAAATCAAGTCACTTGGTAAAGGCCTGTTTGGTTTAATAAGGAGTTGTTTGGCAAACACACCTTTAGATTTATTTTGAATGCTTTGTTTTTTTAATAAAAATGGATTTTGCCAAACAAACCCCAAAAAAGACCAATCTAAAATTATCCGTAAGTCTTTCGCATATTTTTCCAATATATTTTTTTTAATGTTGGAACTGTATACTTTCACTGTAACATGCGGGCCTGGTATTAAAATGTCCATTTTCATCAAAATTTCAAAACAAAATAAAAAAATTCAAAAATCTTCTCATTTCAAAAATACAAAAAATATATTTTATTTGATGTGCATACGACCAAGTCTTTAAAAAATAAAAATAAAATCATATTTAAAAAAATATGATGAGTTTTAGCATTTTTTATATACAAAATATATTTGCATGTATTTTTGGATTTAATAACCAGTTTATTAAATTCATGAGAACTTGATCAATATTTCAATAACCATCATAAAAAATTTTTGCATGACAATTAATAGTCAACATTCTAGTATAAATGCTAGACCTACAAGTAAATTAGTTTTTAAATACCAGAAATTGGTCAAACAATTCTCATAATTATCGTGAATATTCACCATTTGGAAGTATTTTTCACCAAAGTATATGAGTTGTGGAAAACCTTTTCACCTTTCATGATAGTTAAACTCTACCAGAACACCTACATGGACTCTTCCCATAAGAATTTATCTGCGCGTACGAGCCCATAATAAATTTGAAATGCTAGTTTTATTTAGAAGAGTAATTTTTTTTTTTTAGCCATAGATTAACCATAGGTTAGGAATCCATCAAAACCTTTAAATCATGAAGACCACACAATACAGTTTATCTCAGGTAAGGTGCGTTAGGGGTGTTAATACATTTTCTAGCTACAATCAATTCCTTACCCTAGAATTTCTGATAAGACTAGTGTACTCAGGTCTCCTAGTAACCCTGAACCAAATAACTAGGTGATAACTCCTTGACCTCTATGCCACATGCCTACAAGCTACAGTTTAATTGACCACAAGGATGTTGTTGTTGTATGTCATGTTTGTTGTATTCTCCATTTTCATCTAAAGAGCCCTTATATCAATATTAAAGAGATTTATACGCTAATAATAACATTCTTTTTTAAAAGTTATCATGGCTAGTATTTTTCACAAATGATTGTGACAATTATATAACATCATCATATCTATAAAAATGATACATATATACTTATGTATAGGCATATACACACACCAATGTGCCAATATATAGTTGGTGTGAAGTTGTTGTGGAATCAATAAAAATATGAGGAACTATATAGGTACACTAAGAGAGTTTCCAAACATAGCTCTACGTTACAGGAGTGAATTAGACGGTGAAGACCTATCTCTAGGCATGTCTAATACTAATTGATCCACCAAAAATTAAGGAAATGGAGGATTTTTAGGCTTTTATAGTTAAAAAAATAGCTTCTTTCTATGTTTTTCTTTGGAGATATAATTGTTAGCTTATGAAATAAATATTGAATTTATTTCCCACCTAACATGTTAATCTTTTGATCTATCAGGTAATCTCATGATCAATTGTTAACCTAGGATCTGACCAACCATTAATCTTCTAATTAATAGGCTACCTATTAATCTTTTTTACATTTTAAAAAGAAGAAATTACATCATAAGAACTTAATCTCCGGTAGAGGTTGGTAGCAAACTCATAAAATTAAGGTATGGGCATCTCAAACCCTAAAAAAATGTTATTTTCTTTATTTACAACCACCTGTAGAAAAGGATAATTGCTTGAAAAGAAAAATAAATAAATTATGAGAATTTAAAGATACTGAAAATATAAAGAAAACTTGTAAAAGAAAGCAAGTAAATAAACAAAAGGAATATTAGTACTTGAAAGATAAATTGATATTAAAAGAGCTTTGTAGTCCTTAAATAAAGTATAATGATAAATTTGTAAATAATTCAATTTTTTTTATTGATTTTTTTGGGGTGATCATGAGGAAAGATGTAAAGTGTTATCAACTTATAAATTATAATATGTAAATTGTGATTTTTAAAATAATTAAACTATAGGATTTAGAGTAATTTTTTCATTAATATATTATATATTAATGTAAACTTAAGTGTGTGTATAAATAAAATGATAAGTAGATTGCATCTTATATCCGGTTATGCTTTAGTTTATTTTATTGTTTTTGTAAATAGAGTTAAAAAGAAAAGCTTGAGAAATAAACCTTTTTGTTTACAAATATTAAGAGAAGCTTAAATTAAATAGCAATGCAACTTAAAATAGGATGGGTGATATGATATTGATTAACTATCTTGAAATTTATGATTATCTTAATCAATAATAATGGAATTGAATTAATTATTTTATATTTTAATGAAAAATTGTTAGGTTGAATAAAAATAAAATAAGATAAAGTTAACAATCACTTCAACAACTTAAATAACATTGAGGTAAACAAGCGAGCCAAAAAATCAATATGAATTAATTTATATTGTACATAATACATGGATTTTGTATATATATATTTTTTTGGATTTGAGGAAACCTCACCTCCCCAGAAAGCGCACTTTGTAGGTCCAGGTGAGGGAGTAAAACCCCGGTTGTCCCAGGCTCTTACAAGAGGTGCACGCCCTGACTCGAACTCGAGACCTGCTGTGCAGATCTCAAACCCTTTGCCATCACGCTACGTCACTTGGGAACCATGGATTTTATATTATTAACAATTGACTTTTATTAATGTATTTGAGATATATTCTCTTGTTAACATATCTGTGCTAGGTTATAACATATAAGACATCAAGTTAATTTTAAAATAATAACATTAAAAAGAATCATAAAAAAACAAATTAATTAAGAAATGGAAAGATGATATTTATGTTTAATAAAATGGATTGAAAAATATTAAAAAAATATTGATTAAATACCAAAGTCCGAAGTTGATTTAAAAAAAATATAAAATGGATGCATATGTAAATATTTTATTACAACTATCTTTATTTTAATACATTTTATTTTATTTTATTTTCAATTCCTATAAAAAATTTAAAGCGTGATAATATATCATTTATTTCATTGTATATTTTTTTAATGGATGTAAGACTTTTAATATAGCTTAAAAATCTCAATAAATATATTTTGAAGCCTAAAAATGACAAGGAATTAATGTATATAATTCGAAACTTGAGAAATGAAATTGAATCATTTTCACTCTTTATGTAAAAATAGGTCAATTTTTTCTACTAGTGTAAATTTAGTTCTTGCTCTTTAAAGTTTTTGACAAGATTGTATTTTATGAAATTAATCTCTATGAAACACCGGATACATGAGGGAATAGAAATAAAAATAGGATTTAACAGATAAAATCATGAAATATTATATGAAATGATAAAATTAAAAAGAAATCTAGTACAATGATAAATTTATAAATAAGTGAAAATTTCATAGAACAAGGTGGAAAATGAATAATTAGGTGAACAAGTTAATGTGAAATGATAAATAAGACAACTACCATAAATCTCTTTTTTTTTTAATTTATAGTATTAATCTCTAAATTAATCATGCAAATTCATATATTTATCTCAAATTTTTTGGATAATTTTAAGATTTATTAGTTGAATTATGAAATTCACTTTAATTCAATTAGCATGTGTTTTGAAGTGATTTTTTTTGCCTCAACTGTTAATTATAAAGACAAGTGGAAGGTACTAAGCTATTCTATTTATCGTGGGTTCAATTCTCCAATTTTGTGTTTGATATATTTAGATATATTAAATATATATTCACACTTTTAACCCACCAATGTGGATATGTTCGACTCGATGTCCGGCTTGAAAACAAGCCACGGATAAGAGTAGTAATTCGTTGAGCATTCCCGACTAAATCAAATATATAAGATTAAATAAAAATTAAAAGAATACTTGATGAAAAGTAATGAAAGGATGAATTTAATTCTTAAAGTTTTATTACATTTTATTTTATGTAATTAAGATATTTATGATACATTTTCTAATATTCCAATAACATAAATATATAATTCAAATATCTCTCAATAAGATGAATCTAAATTCTATATTTTGAAGAAAAATCAAAATTTAAAATGAAATGAGAAGAAAACACTAAAATATAAAGTGAAAAAAAGTGTAAAAATCTAAAAACATTGTATCAAAGTCTTCCTTCATCCCCCTCCTTCTGTAATGGATTTTAAAAATTAAAAAGTTAAAGAATTAATTCTAGTAATAATAATAATTAATTCTAATAATTTTTAATAATTGATTAACCACTATAAATCAAGAATTTAATTTGAATATAATAGTCATAAATATGAATTTATAAACTAAAAAACCTATTTAGGGTTTTTTTTAAAAAAAGCTTTTTAAGAAAATTGTTAACATTTATTGGCTGAAGTGGACAAAATAATTGGCTATAAAAAATAATTATTTATAAACCAGACCTAAAATCTAAGTTTTAGATAGTTAAAAATAACTTTTTGGAATCTAAAATATTAATTTTACAACAATTTAACGTCCATACTTAAACTTGATTTGGCGACCGAACATGAGGTGAGTCAACATATATACAAGATTAAGTTCAAAACCTACTTTGTTTAGGACTTTTCCCTTCTAAAAGTTTAGATTTTCTTTAAGATTAATTTTAATTTTTTAACTTTTCACTTTAGAAACAATTAATAAAAAAAATTTTTATATAGTTCTTTTAATGAGTTTTGAGTTTTATCAAAATATAATAATTAAAATTAAATTTTCATTCAGTTATAATTTATTTTAATCATATTAATATTTTATGTTAAAAAATTTATATTAAAAATTAAATTTTAATAAAATTTTAACCTAGAAAACAGTGAGTCTCATTTTTTTATTTTATTTCAAATGCATCATCAAACATATTTTAATAAATTTTTCAAAATATATTATTGAATATATATATATATATATTGGAATCTACTCAGAAGTCAAAATCGTCACAGACAGGGAGAAAGCAACAGCTGATGGGCACGTTTACGGTGGGCCCTAAAAGAAAGGAATTGTCATGTAAAATGTGGCGTTATCGTGATAGAATAGAAGCAAAAACCATTGAGAGATCCGTGCTGTCACTGTCATGGAAACATTTCTCTCTCTCTCTCAAGTTGGGTCCCACGCTACATACATCCCTCCATGCACTCGCTGCTTATCTGTATTAATTGGACTACAGCAATATAAATTGATAAATAGAGAACAAAACTTTAGGCGTATACCTGCCACAAAATTAAATAAAACTTATTAATTCATAAATAAATAAATCAGTGGTGGGTCCTCCATCTTTTGACCCTGATCCTCAGGCAATTCAATTGGAAGATCATATGCCACGTGCACCAATATGCCCCCGTCGGCGGGGCCCATCGAAGGGGAGATTCCAAATGGGTTGCTCAGTGGACGCTATCTTTGATAGTGATGCTCTTGTCAACGGCATCACGACCGTCCACGTGGGTGGCATTCGTTAAATAAAAACTTTAAAATTAATTACAAAAAATAAAATTATCTTCAATATGACAAATAACATATCACATTTACACTTGACATTCTCTCTCTTATCCTCCTTTGTCTCTAAGAAAAAAAAA
>Ga0325400_1002493_pt1 | contig 16183 bp, 9 predicted proteins | sample PopdelMetagenome_2_FD_205662 | JGI IMG/M metagenome (GOLD analysis project Ga0325400, IMG submission 205662) | Populus deltoides microbial communities from Bellville, Georgia, United States - Xylem-PdKOR-R1 | ecosystem: Host-associated > Plants > Phyllosphere > Stem > Wood/Secondary xylem... | reverse complement strand
GCAATTCATCAGTTTTATTTATTTATTTATTTATGAAACGATCAAGACGAACTTACTTTGTTTGGGAGAAGTTTGTATGTGAGATCGGTATGATTTCCATACAAGTTTCTATCCATATCAAGATTGATGATGTTTATGGAAAGCTTAGTTTTTTAAGTGTCTTGTATTATGTTATTTTCTTTGGATTTCTTATTATATATTCTTGATGTATGTATATGATTACGGCTAAGCATAAAAATTTTTAAAAAATTGAAAATATAATTAAAAAAAAATTAGAAAAAACTAGTTTGTTTGGATTTAAAGCTTTTGAAATCGATTTAATCGAAGTAAACCAGCTTCTTAAGAATGAATATAAAAGGATGTTATATACTTATAATATGTTTTCATAAGAATAAATATAAAAGATATCCTAAAATTTTAAAAGTTTTTTATTCATGATGGTAATACACCTTTTCTTGTCATAAACCCTTAAGATCTGCATAATTCTATTAAAACATGAAGTTAATATTGTTTTTAATGTATAAAAGAGAACATGTTCAATATTTAGATAGGTTTTACTTGCAACAAAAATCTGTAATTGCACATATATATGTTTTTTTTTTAACAACTTCGTATCTTCTTCTACTTCTTTTTTTCTTTCTATTTTTAATGATTTTTTTTAACCATTTTATTTATTTTAGCCATGCCTGTATTCTATAAAAATACAACTGCACTTAGTCATTAAAAAAACCCTATAAAACCCCTAGAAAAGACCCACGAAATAAACACACAAGTTTTTGATGGTTTTTATTTTTAATAAATTGAACCGAACTTGGTCGGCTTAAACTAATTTCGGTTAGTTCGGTCCTAAATATACATATAAAAAGCTTTGCTTTGGTTTTTTTTAATAAAAAAAACTGAATTGAACTATATATATACTTCTTTTTTCTAACCCAACCGAGCCCTGATTTAGCAATTCTATTAGATGGGTGACTTAATTGATAAACTTTTTTAGTTTGTAGACTTAAATAATCAATAATTGGTGGCTAATTTCCAAAGTCTCCCCTTTTTCTTTTTTCTAAGCTTTAGCTTTTGGCTTTTGCGACATGGATCTTGGTGTGCTTTACATTTCACCTGCTCTCTCACAGCAAATTCTGGTTTGTTTATGTGTTTTTGGTATCTTGATTGTTTGGAAATTAAAAAGAAGGAGAGAGGAAAGGCTTTTATATATCCCCATGCGCTTTTGTGGTCTGATTTATTTGACCGTTCCTCAAGCGTGCGGTTCACGACAAAACAATAGGGGGAGGCACAGGATAACATGAAGCGATTACGTGTCATGCCCCCGTGCTTGTCTGTGCACGGCGCCGTTTCTGGCTTTCACATTTGGTCTCAGCATGGCTGGAGACTTCAAAGTTCATATCCAGCCTCCATTTTGTCTTCTATGTTTGTTCCGGTGTGTATATCCTCCTTTGTATCTTGCATGGCAGTCCTTTCTTGGATGTGATCATGGAATTCCTCAGGACTGTATACATATTTAGCTATCAAATATCAATGCCTCTGTAAATCACGGTTGTTTTCCAGGCTAAATCGAGAGAATTATATTTATTTATAAAGTTTTTAGCATTGTTTTTTATAACCTTAAAATGCAGAGAGGATTCAAGTTCAAATGGTAGATAAAAACAACCCCATAAGTCTTCAATGGCTAAAAGGAAGTAGAAGGAGCTCCTTATATAAACTCCTTGTATGGAAGAACGAAAGGGAACACTCGATTGCATACGTAGCTGGCATTAAAATATATTTTTGGCCAGAAAGAGTGAGATTTGGTTGGTTGAGATTTGAAAGCACCAAAGTGAATCCACGAAGGAGGAAGGAAAAAGAAAGAGAGGGGAGACCTTTCTAAAATAAATGGCTCATGCCATGTTCGTGAATTTCCAGTAGTATGGAAAGGGAATGGGATGTCCATGCCGCTACTGTTGCATGGGCAAGAGGGTCACGCACGGATCTCCATTTATTATGATTATTTTTTTTTGCCATGACCAACCTACCACCACAATTGGTGGCCCTATCCCGAGAGAATAAAGAGCACAGCCTTTCCGAAGGCGGGGGCAGCAGGAGTCACCCTAAGCAAAGAAATAAAAAACTCGAGGACGACTTTGTTGAATTTGTCTTCTAGCTAGACAGTAGACACCATGCCGAGAGGATCTTGCAGCCATCGATCCAAGTTGAGGGAGGGGACAGTTCCTTGGCGTGGCACCGAGGCCAAATCCAAGCAAAGACAAACCTCATCCTCCGAATAACGTTTTATTACATCTTCGTTGATCCCAACAAATGCGGAGTATATAAATGCTAAGTAACTACTTTTTAAAATAGTGGCAACCATGCTAGTTCAATTTACAGCTAATAATTACGCCTATTTCTCTCTGACCTTATCACCGCTGGTCTAAAATCGCCCATCCTAGCAATCTGGCATCTTGAAGAGGGATTGACGTGCTACATGACACATTGTTTGCAGCGCTGAAAAATATATTTTTTCTTAATTATAAAGAAAAATATATTTGTTTAGTTAAATAAAAAAAAATTAATACAAAAAATACAATTTATAACTCTTCTTAATTATTATTTTTTAAGTCACAATCCAAATGCCCAAACACGCACTTAGCTACCGTGTGGAAACCAAAATCTTGTCTCGAAAAAAAAAGAAGAAGAAGATTTTGCGAGTATTCTGAATTTGATTTTATTTGTAAAAAAAAAAAAAAAAGTCCCCAGCATATTGCTGTTTAGGTCCTTCCACAGGGACCATGCTCCCCAGTAGAATTTCAGGGCGCCTCTAGTATAGATTTGACAGTCCAAGTATCGCCACGTGATGCGAGCACGCATTATGTGGATGAGGAATATGATCGGACGGTCTAGACGCGACGCTAAAATCGAGTGGCACGCGGACTAGATAATTTGTGGACTCTCTCCTCTCTCTAGTCTTTCTCTAGCAGCACATTATTCTATGGCTTTGGAACTTAAACTCGCCGTATTCTCAGCTTGATATGTCCAAGCACCGTTGATCTTGTTCCACGTGTCCATCATGGAAATGGTTTCGTATGATTTGAGGAATGTGGGCCCACCATGCTGATCATGTGTTTAATGCTATTTTATTGATTCTTGACTTTCTATTGAGTTTGATTAATCATCAATTGTTTTTAAGAGTGTTATTTGTTTATAAATATATAAAAATAATATTTTTATATTTATTTTTTACATTAACATGTTAAAATCATTAAAAAAACACAAAAAATTAATCTAATTTTTTTATACCGAATGTATTCTTAAAAAATAAGCTCAAGTTACCCGCATTGAAACAAGATGCAAGTCATGTTGACATTTACAGTTTAAAAAAACCATAAATTATAGTTTTTTTAACATGCATCCAGGCAACTATTTTCAATGAAATCAATATAAATCCAGAAATATATTGATCGATGAAAGAAAATAAAATATATGATTGAAGTGAAACACAGCCTAAAAAACAAACCTACCCTAAATCTCATGTATTACCATGAACATCTACCCAATCCAATCTCCTAGATTGTTATAATAGCGGGTCCTACCCACTTGTTTAAGCAAGGGACATCACCTGTAAGGGATAGAGCCTTATCATTGTCAAAGGGTGGGGACCACGGAGTGGTGTTCAACAGAAACAAGCAAGCTCCAGTGTTCCACAAAGTAATTTTCGTGGCCCCACAAAATATATTTTAGGATCCACGTCTCGAGAGTTCAAGTCATAGAAGAAATTCCATAATTTGACATCCATTTTTCATGGCGTAAGTACACGGACTTTAGGTGTGTACAGACGGCTCGGACCGAGCCAGTACAATGATAGGTAGAGCATTGTAAAAAGGAGAAGATAGTGTGCCTGTGGGCTGGGACCCTTGCACATTATGCCTCGAGGCACTAGTGTGGTTTCCTCATTTTCTACTCATGATTGTATCTGGGTCAATGCCTAATGATGTAATCTCCCTCAAATAAAGAAAAAGGAAGACACGGCATGCAATGTTTATCCTATAAAATCCCCTAATGTTGTTTGTGTTGGGCTTATTATTCTGTCTGAAAGTAATTTGTGTTTTTTTTCAAAAAAAAAAGAAAAAAGAAGATATCAGATATACCCTCTGAGTTAATCTAGTACATGTACGTTTAAATTTAAATTCTTTTCAAGATACAAGTAGAATTCAAATAGTATTTAGTTATTACATTGGGACATGAGAAAAGAAGATAACAAAGACAAGGTGGGTCCATCCATCAAATTGATGGCAAGATCACAGCCATACAGTAGACGGGCATGTTGATCACTGGATAAGCTTCACAGAACAAGCAAATGATTAAGATTATGATGGAGGATCTCAGCTTTTCATTGGGGTAAAAACAAAAGCATTTAATGGAGATTAAAGAACAAAATCATAGCAAGTGCAATTCTCCTTGGATTTTGTTAGACGATACATGAAGGGAATGAACAACGGGAATCGAGGGCTCCACGAGTGATAATTGATAGTGAAAGAAGGTATAAACGAGCGTGGTGCAAGGGGAACATGGAAGCAGGATGGCCTGTTGGGATGTAAGGGGACATTTGCTTCTGAATCTTCTGATGAGAAGGAACTCCATTTTGTCTTTATAGCCTCTCTCACCGTCTCCATTCTATTGTCACTTTACTCGTCTAGATATATTCTCTTTGGTCTCTGTGAATGTGGGCCGATATTCATTATTCAAGGTTACTTTACGGGCTATTTTCATCAGTAAAGGAGGAAAAAAGGAGCCTTCTCTTTCCCACGTTTCCTCTTCTCTAGTGATTCACCTCCACCTTTAATCCAGACGGGCACTTGCATGGTATGCTCTGATGATAAAAGATGTTTGTTGGTAAATCAATCCCCTTAGCCTCATTGCCTGATGGAAATCATTTGTTTCTTCAAGCCTGCAAGGCATTGCTCCGGTAGGCTGGGACTTAGGGTTAAAGTGCCTAGATTTAGAACCACTCATTGATACTTAAATAAGCTATTAGAATGTCAAAACAATTAAAAAACATAAAGATAAATAATTTAAAACTAGAAAAAAAAATTCAGAAACACGGTCAGACTGCAATAACAAACCAGCATAATTAAGACAACCTTGACGGTGTACCGGTAAACTCATCATCTAGTATGAAATTCAAGCAATACATCATTAATCTCTTCCTCACTCAAGAATAAAGAGTAAAACATTCAGCAATAAAGACTTGCTAATGCAATCCCTTAAACCTTAACTTCTTGCGGCAATATTAATTTTGCAATTGTTGTCGTGGCAATAGTGCTGGCGCTGCAAGTTATTTTTTTTTTTTCTAGTGGCTCAATTAATAAACTCAAATTTAGTATTTTTATTTTAAATAAGTTTTATTTTATAAACAATTCTGGGCACCATGCTAATTTTGTTTTTAAATCCCCTTTTTGTGCAAGAAAAACACGGACAGCGTGGCATTTATCGGGCTGAAATCTAGCCCATTAATGTCAAAGGACATTTACTTTGAGCCATGCCTATTAACAGATCAAAAACCTCAAGGCCCAACTATTGTGGCCCAAGCTCTCCTCATTAATAGCTTCAACAAGCAGTGAAAAAACAATTCAAGAATCCATGCTTTGCTTTCGCAGGGTTTATCTAGGGTTTTGCCGCTTCCAGTAAAATCCCCAAATCCTTTGCAGCTGAATTCCAAATCCAAAAATTTAGCCTTCACCAATGGAGGGATTGAGTAAATCAGATGCTAATTTGATAGTTTACGTGCATCCATCGCAGAGCAAGAATGTTGATAAAGCAATCCTCCGTGAACTCAGCTCTTTGCTCTTCAAGTTCGTTCCTTTGCCGTTTCACTTTCTCTTGAATTCTAGACTGTTGTGTTATTTTTCTCAAAGTGGGTTTTTTATTGCAGGTATTCTCAAGCATTTGATGGAGTTGTCTTGGCTTATAGTGTTGACCCTCAAGATAAATGTGCGAGAATTCTCTCTGGGGTTCACCCTTATTTCGGTGTCAGACTTCGAGCAAACCTTCTAATCTTCTCCCCGAAGCCGAACATGCTTTTAGGTTGTTTTTTCTTCTGCTTCTTCATGTTGTTTTTTCAGTAATTGTAAATTGTTTTTTCTATACAATAATAATAATTTGATTAGTATTTTAATGTATGTATTTATTGTGGTTCAGTAACATAAGGTGTTTGTGAAGTTTATTTAGAATTGATGTTGAAGTGTGAGGTTATTGTTCTGCTTTAATAATTTTTTTATTCAACTTTCAGAGGGAAAGGTGGTGAAAATTACTCGGGAATCTATTCATTGCATTGTTCTTGGTTTTTCATCTGCAATTATAACAGATGAAAATATCCGCAACGAGTTAAAGTATAAAGCTGTATGTACATCCATACTCTTGTGCTTTGAAGTTCATATCGTTTTCCTTTCTGCAGCTAGAGAGTTGATATTGTTGCTTATCACTTAATATTTGCTGTAGAAACATGGGGAGGGGGTATATGTTAGCAGATATCACAAGCGGCATGTGATAAAGGTTGGAGCTGTGATACGTTTTGAAGTCAAGAGGTGACATATTATTGTTATATTTTAGAATAGCTTGATCTCTGTGAAACACATGGTCCTTTTCCTTCCTGGTATAATCTGCTCATCCCAATCACTTGCATGCACAAGTATGACACACATAAACATGGACTTGTAAACTGATTTCATTAAGGTTTCTAAATTCAAGTTGGATGGTCTTGCTCCTAAAAAGATACATGACCCTTTAACTAACTTTCATTTCAACATTAATATCTAAATAGCAAAGATATCAATATGGAACAGTCAAATTTCAGTAACATAATTGTCCATGGGCATTTGTAGTGCATTTGCTTAATCATTGGAATTTTTATTGCAGAGAGTTTGACACCCGATTCTTTAGATTTTATTTACTTGGAAGATTGTGTGTGGATAGGAAGATAGATAGGACTACTGGTTGCTCAGTCAGGCCCTAGTTTAGTGCTAGCAATTTTTTAAAAAAAAAAAGAGAGAGAGAAGAAGAGAACGACTATAATGTTCAAAGCATTCCTTATCAACAATCAAATACTTCTGTTTCAGGCATTAACATATTACATGTGTGATTTTTGCTAAATCTAGTTACTTGATCATATTTTATCTTTGCAAGAATTGCAAGAGGTTCACGAAGGTGAACAGGATTACTATGTAACTTTTCTTTTTGTTTTTAATTTTAAAAGCTTTATGACAAGACATGCATAGTTTACTTCTGTCCTCAGTCTAATAGACAGACTGAAAATTGTGGAGGCAACATTTGACACTTTCGTGCTGGTGGATATTTTAAATCTCATCAAGCTTGGATTTTTTTTGTTTTATAATTTTGAAAATTTGGTTTCTCTCTTCCATGCCTTTAGTTATACTGGCTTTATGATACAAGTAATTCTTCCTCCGACTTTGATAAATTGTTCGGGGTCTCAACATATCCAATTGAATCATGCTTCTCTTTCCTGCAGGGGGGCATGCCAAACTCACTGCTGCATGCTCCCCTGTCATGAAATTGGATTAATTGAGTAATTTTACCGAGATATACACAGCATAAAGTAGATTTTAGTTTATTCGTATACTGCCCATTGTACATGACTCGATAAAGATCCTGTAAGTGTTTGGATTTGGTTAATTTTTGCAGTTTGGATGAGGAAATACTGCACATTTCAGGATCCTTGATTCCAGCTAATGCTGGAAGTGTCCATTGGTTATGCTCCCCTGTCATGAAATTGGGTTGATTGAGTAATTTTACTGAGACCTACACAGCATAAAGTAGATTTTAGTTTATTCGTATACTATCCAGTGTACATGACTCAATAAAGATCTTGTAAGTGTTTGGATTTGGTTAATTTTTGCAGTTTGGATGAGGAAATACTGCACATTTCAGGATCCTTGATTCCAGCTAATACTGGAAGTGTCCATTGGTTAGATAAATATTTTGTTGATGCTGCAACTGACAGGTTTTCAACCGAACTTACTTCTCCAAACCTTGGATGAATTTGTTTTCAATTTTGTGAATTTTAACTTTTAGTTGACTTCCTGTCAGTAATAAGGAGACAAAGACTGAGGAAGAAATGGAAATGCAAGAGCAGATTACTGTAGGCGGAGAGATGTTGTCATTTGTTAACGACCACGAAATTAAGAAGTCGAAGAAACGTAGAAGAGCAGAAGATCAATGAAGGCTGTTGTTGCTTCTTGGTTGTTTGCCATACTCTTTGTTTCGTTGCTTTTTTAGTCTCAACTCTGTTGTATAACACCGCATTTTTTCTATCTATTTGTATCCGGGGGATTGAATTGTTACATGCATATCTTATCCATTCTTAATGCCAAGCATTAATTGACATAAATCTGTCACCGAGGGCATCACTTGGGATGCAATTTTGATGTAAATACATGTATTATGTTTGAAGTAATTTAAATTTCTGTTGAGGTTGCACTCGATTTATTCAAGATTCACGCATAAGTGCCTTGTGGAACTGGAATTTATGTAACAGGACTTTCATCATGTTACATTGACTGCTAAGGTTACATTGCAGAAACCAAAAGGTAAATGAATGGGATGGATGTGTCATGCGTGAAAGATATAGTCTAGGCTCATTGAGTCGTGTGATCACGTATTGTCCAAGAATGGAATTGATGCAGGTTTGGATTGTGGTGACCGACCTTGCTGCTGGATGGTCTTCATCAACCAGTCTGGACTCAAAAAGTGCGCCTTTGGTGATTCTCCAGTGTGTTGGATTACAAACACTCTGTACACTACAGCTAGATGGCCATGAGTCGAAAACTTAGGCCTCAGCACTTGAGATTTCGTCAATCTATTTTCTTAATTAATCACATAATAGTTGGAGGACATCTAGTGTTAGTTTGTCAATCATTTTTATGAGGATTTGGGTGTGCAATAGTACATTCCATTTGCACCATGCACTTATGATTGGCATGGCAGCTGCATCTGCATTTCGGCTCCCATAAAACAACTACAGAAATTAGAAACAGATCTGTCTTGGTGGAAGCATGATCAATTTTAGAATCATCATAAGATATGGGGTTTCTTTCATTCAACACCCCATATTCGATTATGGGCCCATTTGAATAAAAGAACCAAATATCTCATATTTCAAGCATATATTAGATCTGAACATTGATATATATATATATATATATATATATATATATATATATGAGGTATGAGGTTAGAAAGATGAGTGAGAGGAGATGGGTTTTTTCAGGTTGGTGAATGATTCTCACTTTCATCTAACTCCCATGTGAGCGTCTGCTTATTTAAATCAGAAGAAGAATACAGAGAAGATCATGACAAACTTTTCCGTTATAACCCGTTCTTGTAACGTGCTTTCTTAGCTTACCAAAAGTATAAAGTCTACGTCTTTCTTCTTGATGAGAATGTTACCATCTCTTCTGGTGTGACCTTTAGCAGCCGAGTGCATGTGTCTTAGAAAAGGACGTAGTCGTTAACTTCGAATCTTTGTTTGGTTCACATCACCTTATTTCACCCACCTTCGACATGCATTTCCTCTGAAATTTTGTGTAGCTAGTATGGTTTCCAAAGATTTTTTATGGATAAGAAGATGATATTGGTCATTAACTACAAGGGAATAGCGTCCAATTTTAAAAACTTTCTCCCTTTATATGCAATTAGATATTAAACCCGAATTATCTCGGAATCTATTTGAACTTGAGCCTGGATCGGTCTAAATTTCACAAAAAATAAAGGAAGGAATTGACATGATGTGATCCTATAAAAAACACATTATTAAATGGTCTTTGAGGATGAATTGATACTAGATTACTAGATTATTCATCTGCGCTATGTTGTGGGTCATATTATTTTTTGTAAAATATAAAAAAAGAATGTTCAAACATTACTAATATATTTTTAGTTGGAAAACAATTTAAACTGTGTAAAGATTGATCTGATGTGATCCGATCGACTTGATAAGTCTAAAAACTACATGACCAATCAGAAAAAATATGGTTTGGCTTAATAAGATTTCAAAACGACAACATATTGAATCGACTCAAGTCAACCTAGGTTAACATGCTAAATCCTTGACCTCGATCATGAGACCGTGATAACCTTAAAGAAAGCAAATAAAAAAAATTATGAAACTCAATTATCAATCAATTCAATATTGAAAGATGAGATTGAAAATAAATCAATTAACAGAAAAAAATGATCGAAGACAACTCATGTTAATTTGATAAACCAAAGTCACTCGGATAACCCCATAAAAAGTAAATTTAAATATAAAAAAATAACCTGAGTTAACCTGCCAAACTCGTGACCTTAGTCATGAGATTATGATAACTTCATAAAAAGCAAACTGAAACAAATTATGAAACTTAATTACCAATCAACCCAATATTGAATGAAATTAATTTAAAAAGGATAAAAAAACCTGAATCCATCGGTTAGCCCGTAAAATCCAAAACCCCATGAAATTGTGGTAACCCTCATTGAAAACAAATTGAAATAAATTATTAAACTCAATTCCTAATAAACTAAATGTTAAAATATGAAATTAAAAAAAAAATCAAATTAAACTTTTTCAAAAGTATTATTCCAAAGAACAACACCTTGCGAGGAGGGGAATTGACATAAAAAGACTTGATTCAACCTTGAAGACAAAAAAACTCAAGCCAACTAGATTAACATGCGAAAGTCGTGACTCGAGTTATGAGATTTGAATAAAATTATTGAAAGCAAATCAAAATAAATTATAAAGTCCAATAAACTCAATATTAAATGATGGAATTAAAAAAAACACTAAATTAATTTTTTATTAAAAAAAAAAACTATTCCAATAAACAATACTTAAGTAAATGACAAGTGCAAATAATTATAAGAAATTACCCTTACATACTTATTTGTTTGTTCTTTTAAAGGAGACTTGCGACATCACCTGGCATCAGAAGTTTAAACTAGAATAAACAGATGTGGATGGCTGGCTTGTCTAACATTCGATTGCTTAATTTGGAACCGTCTTGCCATATTAGCTTGAGAATTGAAATCGATACCATGCCTTTCCACTGTATGATTGTGCTTATTATATGCTATAGTCTGATTATATTTAGTTCATACTATAAAATTATATATATACCTGTTAGGCCAATTACTACCAACATCTTATTGCGACCTTAATTCTTGACAATATCAAGAAAGAATATCAATCATTTGAAGTAATTAAAAACTAAAATTGTTAAGAAATTATTAATTAGCACTTGAGAGTACTTTGACTTCATCAACAATATCCAACCCCACTATCCTCCACCCATTATAAACCATGGTCTTTCACGTCTATCATTGTGTTCCCTAATCAATTCCTTTTCGATCGATGACTAAATTTGCTATTAGTAGTGGTTGCTCCTCAAATTCATTACGTTCATCATAATTGAGATGGGGTATTAATTAATGCAGGGAGGAACTGCAAAATTATGTTCTAGGGGAGTGGGAGTTAATACAATGTGAAATATATGGATGGAAATTCAAATATAATGGTGGAGCCAGCCATTGTACGTAAATGTATAGCACTTAATTAAGGTTGAAAATACAGATGAAAAATAAAATATGTGGTGGCAGAAATATAAAAGGATGATGGTTTTGAGGGTCTATTAGGGTTTTGAGATAGCTGGTGTTTTTTGTATATTTTTTATATATTAATATAAAAAATAAAAAATATTATCTTAATATATTTTTATCCCAGCAACATACTCCTAGTTACTAGCAGCTTTTCATGTTGATTGTTTTTCTTAAAACAAATTCTGAGGTAGAAAGTTCGGTTTCCTTTCAACTACAAATTTATGAATCTCTTCTCTTCATGACTGCTTTATTTTATCAAGTAAAAGAAGAGAAGATGCATGGGTGTGATGATGATAGAACACAAAGGTACGGCTGTTTGCTGGATTTTGGAGGGCACTCTGAATGTCGGTACGGGTTTCTTGGGAATGATCAACCAGAAATGGGCAAGTTTTTAAATTGAGAATATGTAGACATTCTGAACACAAGTAAAGATTATCGTTCATAAACTATGCTGGAGCTAGCTGGTTATTTGCATAGATTAACACCCCCATGTCGGGATCTTTATGTTCGAAAGTGAAACCCCCCCCTATAGTTTTTAAAATTAAACTGGAATGAAGTTATTTATTGTGATCCAATTGACGAGGTTGATCAGCACTGTTAAAATCTGATTTAATTTAAAAATATTCAAAACAATGTTATTTTATTTTAAAAAACAATTCTTGAAACATTAATAAATTTAAAGTTTGCTTGGCGTATACCCAAGAATCAATAGGTTTGGTGTCAACCATTTTAGAAGCTTAAGATTCTCTATTCACCGTCCAATGTATGGCACGAAAAAGCTGGAACAAGAAATACTTTTGCTTTTATCGTGTGCGTGGACATAATAATAAAGGCAAAAATCTAAGGAAGGAATATTAATCCCATACAAGTGTTGAGTTTGGTTACGTAAGATTAGGTTTCTTTTGTTGAAATTCTGTAAGGTATGGAGCATTGGTTCTACAATAATATTAAATGCACGTGCTAGTGCACTTCTATCTGTACTGTCTTCTCCTTTGGTTGCATAGGAGTACTGGCATTATCGCGTTAATATTGTGGTGGGTTACAGGTTGTGCGTATGATGTTGCTCGGCGGAGGTGGTGCAGCTGAAGTCAGAAAGAGTATTGGCAACCATTGATGCTTCTTGGGATGCTTCCCATATGACAGCTAGTTAGCTAGCTAGCAAATGAAGTTGGAATTGCACCAAGCAATTCTCGAGACTACTAATTGTGTATGCATGGTGCCAACGCAGTCAATTCTTCAATCACGCATCCGTGGATAGGAACAGAAGATTTTGTGTATATACACATCTCGTAATATAGCTATGTGATTGTAATAGTAATTTTAATTTTAATTTTAATTTTTTATGAGAAGAAAATGTTTCTTTGACTTTTTGTAATTTCTCATTGCTTTTTTTTTTTTTTACAACTTAGATTACAAAGAAAATAAAAATGAATTGGAGGAGAGAAAACTATAAAAAAAGATGAAGATGGTGCTTCCTGTGTTTAGTCCTTCTTCTTTTTTTTAATCAAATCGGTAGAAAAAAAAGAAAGAAAAAGGTCAAATCAACAAAAAAAAAGAAAGATAGAATCGCAATGGAGAGAAGAAGACAACAAAGAGAGTGGGATTTTATGGTATGATTAATGATGAGAAAATTGTGTAGTTTGCTTTTGTATGTTGTTAAGACTTTAATGTGATTAGCTATTCTTCCATTAACAAAATGGATGTATCTAAAAAGACCATTCTTGATCTCATCATTAAACCCATAATTTTTAAGGAAAAGTAATGGATTTTATGGGTTCTAAAATCAAAGATGGGATCTTTTTTAAAGATCTGGCATGTTTTTGTTGCTTTTTTTTTAATAATGTTAGAAGGATACGAGATGGGTAACAAAAAAGTTTGGACAATAAATTAATGGGCACAACGAGAGAAATTTTAGTATGTTGAATCAATATTTTATTGGAGGACAATAAGTATATCCTTGCGTTGTTAACAAGAGAAGCTTGCATGAGTAATTTTTCTTTGTTCTTGATCAAATTTTTTAAAAGTTACAAGAGCGCGGGCATGTATCTAACAATTGGTATCAACATAACAGAGTTTAGCTTAAATTCTACATCTATTTATTGAAATTCAGCAATGTTTGACAGAGGTATTTGTTGTTTTTTTTTAACAATATATCAAAAGTACACAAGGAATTATTAGTTAGATATCCTGAGATCATTCAACACATTTGCATGAGTATTTTGGTCCTCAAAAAAACCATTATCTTTGCATGACTCACGAAAATGATGCTAATTCGAGGCGTCAGATCTAAGGTACTTGGGTCTGACAACCATTCCAGACCCAAGAGCCTTGAGTCTCTAGCAACTACACCAGACCCAAGTTACTTGAGTCCAGCATCTTGGACCTGACAAACATGTTAGACTAATGTTATGTGAAATTGGCAAAAATTGCAATGGACAAGCATTGATTTTCATTTGGATTCCACTCTCATTGTCTTGGTTGTGTATTAACTCATCTACATCTTAAAATCTTTCTATCTATGTTACTGTTTATGGTTTGTGTTAATTTATTTTTATATTATTGGCTGTTAAAGTTTATGTTATCTTATATATTTCTCACAAATATGAACCAAGTTCAGAGCAATAACAGGAAAAAAAAATCATAAAGGAGCGCGAACATGTATCTAGTATATATGTATAATGCAATCAATGTCCTCGAGCACATGCCCTGAATGAATGGAAATGAAAAATCTTATATATAGATATAATCTTTCAAGTATGTTGTTTTTTTTGTTTTGATGTCTATATTTAAAGCATAAAAAAAACATCAATGTAAAAACTATTTGAAAAAATATATCCCTTTTAAAGCACCTAAAAGATAATACCAAAAGGAGCTCTTGTTAGTATGTTAGTATTAATATAAAGCTTAAACTTTAAGGTTTAGTTTAAGGACATATTATTTGATTCAAACCGAAAAACTAAACCAAACCAACACAATTTGTTCTATTCATTTTTAATTTGTTTCATTCAATAATTTGTTTTGTATCATAATTTGATTTGAAACCAAAAAAACAATTTTTTTTCTTGTATTTTCTTTCAGTTTTTATTTTTAAATAATAAAAATCTTAATTTGAAAAAACTTATTTGAAAAAAATAATTAAAACCAAATAAACTAAAAATCAAATTGTTCACTCATCCTTGATATAGTAGTATGAACACTCTAGCTTCGTAGTTTTAAAAGAAGGTGAACTTCTAGTTTTTTGTGTGAGTATTTAATTTGCTGGGAGAAAAATGTGTAAGTACAGTATACTTTACATGAGAGGGATTTGTTTGGTTGTTAAACAAGTTTTTTTCTTATTTTTGATTTTTTGTATTCAAATCTTGAGATTAGTATCAAAGAAAATTTATTATTTTTTTCAGCATATATTAAAGGTAATGTAGTGTATAATGCTTTTTAAAAGTGTTTTTCAATTGAAAATGAATTTATTTATTTATTTTTGACATCAATATATTAAAATTATAAATAAAAAAAACCTAAAAAATATATCAGTTTAATATATTTTTCAAATAAAAGCAGTTTGAAAAGTAGATTAGACCGTAAAAACAAATACTCACTAAATCAATGAAAAAATACATCTTTAAAATAATTTTAAAATGAATTTAATGTTAGTTTAATATGCTTTATAGTCAATCGGTTCGTTACACGTGGTATTATTATATTAATATAAATACATATTTATTATTAATAAATGCTTAATATATCTTTAATATTCATATAATATTATATTAGTAAACTAATATTTGATTTATGAATATAGAAAAATATTTTGCAAAAAAAATTATAAAGTTGTTATAATTATAAGATTCTTATTTCATCAAAATATTGTAACTAAAATTTTCCTAGTCGATGCTCTCTTAGATACTGGACATTCATTAGAGTCGTAAAGACTTATATATATTATGTTATGAAATAATTGTTCTTATAAGTTGAGATATCCTAAAACTAATATGTAGGTACTTGACATAAGACATGTATATTGAATTGACTCGCATGAGAATTATACATGGAGATATCACTTGTGTTTATAGAAAGGCTCACGTGATAGTTGTGTAAGTGAAATAGTTGTTCTTATAAGCCGAGGTATCCTAAAATTAATTTGTAGGTGTTTGTCAAAAGACATGTACATTGAACTGACTCGCATGAGAATTCTATATGGAGATATCACTTGTATTTATGGAAAGGCTCACATGACGGTTATGTATGTGATCCTTAAACTTAATATCAATAAGTTATCTTATATAGAAAGTGTTATGTTTTGATTATGATACATGTTATCTTGGTAAAGGTAACAAATGGGCAGACATTGGATATAACATAAACTATATGAAGGTATTGGAATTATCAAGAGAGGATTCATCACCCATGATGAATTAAGAAAAACATTTCGCATGTTCTCAAATAGTATTGATTGTTAAATCCTTATGCGAGGTGGAATGAGATTTGAAAAGAGTTTCAAATCTTATTTAAAGGATCAATGACTATAATGTTGCGAACAAATATGATTTGA
>Ga0325400_1002492_pt1 | contig 16187 bp, 7 predicted proteins | sample PopdelMetagenome_2_FD_205662 | JGI IMG/M metagenome (GOLD analysis project Ga0325400, IMG submission 205662) | Populus deltoides microbial communities from Bellville, Georgia, United States - Xylem-PdKOR-R1 | ecosystem: Host-associated > Plants > Phyllosphere > Stem > Wood/Secondary xylem... | reverse complement strand
ATCCTTGTAAATGTAATCAACGGTGTTCGTAATTTTGGTTTTATATTAAAATTTAAATAATTATTTTTTTAATTAGCAACGGAAAATCCGTTGCTAAATTCAACGTAAATTTTGCAATGGATAATCCGTTGCTAAATTCCGTTGCTGATATTAAAAAAATAATATATGTGTAATCCGTTGCAAATCCGTTACTGAATTTAGCAACGGAATTATCCATTGCTAAATTCAGATGCTAATACCCCTTTTTTTTGTAGTGTCAACATTACATAAGGGTTAAGGCTTTTGTGAATAAGGGGCTATTCACACAAAAGAATAAAAAGCCATGAACAAATGTGCAGCAGACATCCATCAATGCAAGAAGTGCCCATTTTCAAGAAACTCTAAGCAACTCCTGAATCAGCTTGTTTTGGACTTCCCACCGATACACCTGTTTTCTACCACATTTATTTTGGGACACATTATATCTGAAAATGTCTTCAGCAAAGCATATTCTCCTTCCTCTTCTTTTTTTAATCTTTTGATATGCATATTAATTTTAAGGTTAATGTAATTAATCAAGATATAAATAAACTTTCAAATTAATTAAAAAAAATTACAAACACATCAGGCACATGGTTGCATTCATGATTGCATTCGCTTTCGCCCCCTGACTATGAACAAGAACCCCAATTAAATGAAATGGATTTCTTGGAAATTGATCTCCTTGGTCCCCAGCCTATTCGGTTAACCAAGTCGGCTACCACTTACAGCACAATTCATCAAAAAACGATGTGAATTATCATTTGATGTCAAACCAGGTGGATTATCAGCTGCAGCCACAATTATTTGATGCATAGCAAAATAATTATTCAGAATCACAGTACCTTGGCAGTCCTTTCCAGCCAACTTGATGTGTTGTGTGGTAATCCGATGAAAATCAAGATCCCAAAGAGGGTGATGCCGCTGATGTAGTAGTTGCAGGGCCGAGGACTTCTATGTATATATAATTAAGTAAACTGTGTTTTTTATTTTTATTTTACTCGATCTCATAATTAAATTTTTGTTGCATAATTTTTTATTAATAAACATGTAATTGTAAATGAAGGAAAGACAAAATTGGTTATACTTGTTCGTTTCAATTTTATTTTTTTGGTTTAATCTTTTTTATTTGTTTTTTAAAGCCTTTTTTAACCCTTAATCAATTCTTTATATTTTATGATTTTTATAGTATAAAAGTACATTCCAAAGAATATTTTAAAGTTGTTGGGCAAATAACATTGTTAGCCACGGAGAGATCAATGGTATGGACAAAATCAATAGTATAATGATTGGACTCAAAAACTTTCAAAGACAAGGGACCTCATCAAAACAAAATCAATAGTATACGATCCCTCACAACTCACTAACCCAAATTCTCTTGTTTTTGGATAATTAAAAAGAATCCATTTCTTATGTTGTTTTGAATTTTTTTATTTACTATTTGAGATTTTATAAACAAATGGTTTGATGATAGAGGAATCCGTCATATTTGTATTGATGGTTGAAATTGTGTTTGGGATTTAACTAAACTTTTTATAATTGTTTTTTCTTGAAAAAACATTTTATATTTTGTTACTAGGATGGAGCTAGCTGTGAAAATGAAGGGTTGTAGTGGCAAGGAATGTTTTTTGGATTTAATTTAATGTTTTCTTTTTTAATCTCAGTTAATTTTATAATTTTCTTAAGATCAATCTTTTAATAAAAAATATGTAGGAGCTATAAAATTGGTGGGACTTATTCTTCTTATTTTGATTTTTTTTTTGAAAACATGTTTTTCTTTTCAGTGCATACGAACTAGATCAAAACATGTATTACTTTTTATTGTATGTAAAATGTTTTTATTTATTTGAGGGTCTGCTTCGGGTGTTGACAAGCTGGCCAGTGATGATGAAGGAGAAACGACCAAGAGGAGAGGATGGGGGCTGAGAGAGGGAGAAGAATTGGTGTTTGTGATTTGAGAAAATCAAAGTTGGACTGTTGGATATAAAAATATTAAAATTCGAGATTTTAAACTCAATTTAATATGAATTTCTTTTTGTTTTTCGTTAATTAGATTCAGTTAATAGTGTGGTGGCTAAGTTTTTTTTTAAAAAAATCAATGAGAATTTATAATATTTAATATAAGAGCTTTATAGTTATTAGTTTGAAAATAATAATAATTTTTGTATATAATTAGATATTTTTTATTGATTTTTTTTACATGCTAGTAAGGACATAAAATGTTATCATAAATCATAATTTCTTTAAAAAATAGAAATAAAATGATTAAACTATACATATAATGATCAAGGTTCAACGTAATTACTTTTTATTGTATGTAAAATGTCCTTATTTACTTTTAAAAAATAGATGCTTGACTTGAGAATTCATTACAAAACATGAATCAACTCAATTGTGATGTGTGTGGCCAACCCCTGCTCTTGACAGGAAGGTGCCTCTGCTGACTGCTGCCCAGTGCGCGTTCGATATCCCTTTCATTTCTCTTTTTGCTTTTTCTCCACCGAAAGTCCATCTTCTTTACAGTGTAAGAAAAAGATCCGTAAGAAAATCCAGGAAACTTACCAGTACGAGTTCTTGACCTAAAGCAACCGGATAAAATCTTTATATGTTTGAATATCTAAAAAGAAGAAAAAGCAACAATTTTCTTTGATTATCCTTACTGATAATATCAAATCATCCCTTTGCTTTTTTGCAGACTTTATCAAGGTATTTGGTTTCCTGATTTTCAGTATATTAAGCATTAGTGATACTCAAGAAAACTAAAAAATCAATTAAACAAAAAAAAAAATCAACTGAAAAAATTATATCCAGAAAAACTAAATTATTATATTCCCATTGTTATTATATTCCCAAAACTAAATTAATCGATTAGAAAATAAAAATCTTTCAGTTAGATTTAGTTTTAGTTTTAAAACTCTAAAACTAATATAACCAGACTGAATCAGACTGGTCATTGTTATTATATTCCCATTATTATTTCCTATTCTATAGATTTTTCTACGTTGAAGCTTTTGAAAAGAAAAATTAACATTAATCATTCATGCACTTTTGACCAAATCTTTCTTTTGCTTTTTATGTTGTCCCACTGAAATTACTTTTTTGCTCTTTTGTGTGAATTGAAATTAGATTAGATGTTTATAATTGTTTCATCTCTTTTTTTTTTTTTGAAAGGTAAACTTCCTTTAATTAGATAGTTTTTTTTTCTATTTTGTTTTGCAGGTTTTAATCTCTTTTTTTCTTTGATTATCCTTACTGTTAATATTAAATTATCCCTTTAATTTTTTGCAGCTGCCAAGATATTTGGTCCCGATTTTTAAATGTACCGAATTGAATCGGTGTGATTCGAACTGGTTTTCAGTTTATTTTGGATCATTTTCTCAGGAAATTATTGTTTTTCTGGTTGATTTTTTTAGATCTAAACTGTACCAATCCAAACAATGAACACCCCTAGTAATCATCTTAGCTTTAACTTCAACCAGCCTACCTCAAAATTGCAATCACATCAGGCGCATGGCGTTGCATTCGCATTCATCCTATTTTCTCCGAGACCTGTTGAAAACTTGCAGTTTGGTGGTGGCGGATTCAGTGAGATGGACCAGTGGTATGATCAGGAAGTAGTTTTATCTTTTTTATTTGTTGTTTAAAGCCTTTTTTTAACTCTTAATCAATTCTTTATTTTTTATTATTTTTTTAAGTATAAAAGTATATTCCAAAGAATATTTTAAAGTTATTGGGCAAATAACATTGTTAGCTAGCCACGGAGAGATCAAAGGTATGGACAAAATAATAGTATAATGATTGCACTAAAAAACTTTCAAAGACAAGGGACCTCATCAAACAAAATCAATAGTATACGAATCCCTCAAACTCATTAACCCCTCATAACCCACTAACCTGAATTCTCTTGTTTTTGGATAATTAAAAAGAATCCATTTTTATGTTGTTTTGAATTTTTTTATTACTATTTGAATTTTTATAAAAAAAAAAATGGTTTGATGATAGAGGAATCCGTCATTTTTGTTTGTATTGATGGTTGGAATTGTGTTTGGGATTTAATTGAGCTTTTTATAATTGTTTTTTCTTTAAAAAAACATTTTATATTTTGTTACCAAGAAAATAAAAATCGGTAACATTATTGAGTAACAGTACTAAGTTGTAAAAGAAATAAAGAGATAGCTTGATGGATTAAGGAGTTTAAGAGTTAAAGTGTGCTTTTATAAAAGGAAGAATTGAGATTAAAGGAAAGTATGGAGGAGAGCTTGATTCAATTTGTTTTGGTATTTTATTCTTTATTCAATAAAGATAAAAAAACTCTCTTCCATGATGATTCATTGTGTTGCTTTTTATATTTGTTCTTGGATTGAGTAGAATTGGTATTATGTAAAGTGGTTCAAGACTTGTTTGAAAATTTGATTTTTTTTCTTAAAATTATTTTTATATATTTTTTTAAATTCTTTTGATGTGTTTATATCAAAATTATTTTAAAAAATAATAAAAATAATTATTTTTATATATTTTATTAAAAAAATACTTTTAAAAAAATCACTACTATATTTTTAAGTATTTATAGTAAAAGGTTTGAGATGAGATATTGGTAATGAGAGAAAAATTGGTGTTTGAGATTTGTAAAAATCAAAGTTGGGCTGTTTGTTATAAAAATATTAAAGTTTGAGATTCTAAACTCAATTCAATATGATTTTTTTTTTGTTTTTCGTTAATTAGTTACAGTTAATAGGGTGGTACGTGGCTAAGTTTCTTTTTTTAAAAAAAAAATCAATGGGAATTTATAATATTTAATATAAGAGTTTTACAGTTAATAGTTTGAAAATTCATTAAAAAATACTTTTCAATTGTGATGTGTGGGCCCAACCCCTGCTCTTGACAGGAAGGTGCCTCTGCTGCCCAATGCGCGTTCGATATCCCTTTCATTTCTCTTTTTTCTTTTTCTCCACCGAAACTCCATCTTCTTTACAGTGTAAACTTACCAGTACGAGTTCTTGACCTCAAGGAACCGGAAAAAAATTCGACGTCATTGGGCTTGGCTAGATCTTGTGCCTCTTTAGCCAACACTTACCACACGGTTTGTTTCGTCTAGATTCGTGAAATACTCGTAGAAATTTGGTGTTTTCTGATTTCTAAGTAGAATTATACATGTTCCAGCTTGAAATTGCTAATTGGTAGATTTAAATGCCAAATTTCTTGATCTTACCTTCTGTTTCATGTTGAGCACAGGAGCAGGCCTTACACAAAATAGCGTGGAAAGCAATTGCTGAACCAAGCGAGCTAGTTGAGGCTAGAAAGGATCGGTACTAATTTATTGCTTTAGGGATTTTCATGGCTTCCACCAGCGTGCGAGGAATAACCTCATCTTCATCTTCTTCTCCTCCTCCACTATATATGCATGATGTGTTCCTTAGTTTTAGAGGCAAAGACACCCGGAACAACTTTACTAGTCATCTATATTCTAATCTGAAACAGAGAGGCATCGATGTATACATAGATGATAAAAAGCTAGAGAGAGGAAAGACCATAGAACCTGCTCTCTGGAAGGCCATCGAAGAATCAAGGTTTTCTGTCATTATATTTTCAAAAGATTACGCTTCTTCACCATGGTGCTTGGATGAACTTGTCAAGATTGTTCAGTGCATGAAAGAGATGGGGCAAACTGTTCTGCCAGTTTTTTATGATGTGGATCCCTCAGAGGTAGCCGAGCAGAAAGAGCAATATGAGAAAGCCTTCGTTGAGCATGAACAAAATTTCAAGGAAAACTTGGAGAAGGTCCGGAACTGGAAAGATTGTCTCTCTACGGTGGCCAATCTATCTGGCTGGGACATCCGGAATAGGTAAATCATCTATCTACTTATTCTTATTCTCAAATCTGCCCTGTATTGTTTCATTGATGAACAAGCATCATAGTAAATGTGTATTTTTTTCATATGCATGATTTTTTATTTTTATTTTTTTATGATATTTTGAACTGATATTGTGATCAAGCATTTCTAATCTTTATATAAAACTTCTTTCTATTCTTAGGTTTTGCTTTATATTTTAGAAGTGTATCGAATATTTTACTTTCTAATGTCTTTACATTTTATAAAAGTTAGAAAAAATAATCTGACCATAACATAGTATAGTAGGGGCCAAAAGTCTAATTATTGAACTACACATTGAAGTGAAGTTTTCAACAAGTGGCAACTTATCATTATATAACTATTGAAGGGTTATTTAGTATTTTAACAGTTTACCATGCATGGTTCAATTTTCAAGTTTTCAAGGGGAGTATGACAGATGATACATGTGTGTTTGTGTATGTATGGGATAAAACTTAGTTATTCCCCAAGCTAGTAAAGGTGGGATAAAACTTTATAAGCTACAAGAATTATACAGGTCTCACTTACAAATAATTATAAGCTACATGAATTTTTTCCCATGAAAAAAGTTATTCCTCAAGCTAGTAAAGGTGGGATAAAACTTTTCAAACTAGCACGGTTTCATCAATTGTACAGGTCTCACTTACACAACTTGAGACATGCAGGTCTCACATGTTAAAAAAAAATAAAACTTCCTTTCTTTTTTTGTTGGCCTCTATATTCATTTAGTCCTTCAATTTTTATATTTAGATAATTTTAGTTCCATTATTATGATCATTTCATCCATTATTTTGCACACAAAAAATATATTAACTAAAATTAATATTTATTTTGAATTAAAAAAGAGTTATTTTTTTGCCTAAAATACTGTTTTTTTTTCCCAACTTAAATAAAAATAAGTTTAATTAATGAAATGATCATTACAATGGAATTAATATTAACATTTATATAAAAATTGAGGGATCCAATAAGAGATTAAGTTGAGAAGAAAGACAAAGAAATGGGTTGGCACAATAATTAAAGTTGAAAGGAGAAAAGAAAGAAAGAAGGAAGGAAGGAAGGAATGAGATGTTGGTGACATATGGAATCTTTGAATATGACACTCTTAGTACATCGGAAAGAGTTCAGTAAAATGAATCCATAAACACCAAAGATAGCAAAGTTTGGAGTTGTAGGTGAGCAAACTCACTCGCTAGCGCGTGTAAGACAAAAAATAAAACTAATGTCTAAGTGTGTGTTTACAAGCAACAAACACAAAGAAATTTGAGTTATTAGCAATAGTGTTACACATCAGACAAAAAAACTTAAATTGTGTGACACACATGTGATAATTGTGTGTCTCAAGGTGCGTGGATTATATTTGTACAACCACTTAAACTATGTTAATCTGTGTTAAATAATAATATAAATCATGTTTTGGGATCTTATTTAATAGTTTAAGCTATTGAGTTGAGATAATTTTTTTGATATGGTATTAGAGCCTTAATGACTAAGCAATTATAAATTCGAATCTCATCATTCCTATTTATTTGATAAAAATTAAGCGCAAGGTAGTATGAGTCTGTGCAAGTTTCAAGCCTAAAGTGTTTTTACTTGAGGGGACGTATTAGAGAATAATATAAATCATATCTTGGTTAGGTAAGGTTTCAAGGTATGATTTATATTATTCTCTAACAAAGATCTCAAGATATGATTTATATTATTCTCTAACAGTTTAGAAAAAAAAACTTTTCGGGCTATGCTAGTATGGGAAAAAACTCGAAAATTAATAAATTTAAAGTTGTTTTTTTAAAGTTTATTTTGCAACATAATTGATTTTTTTGATAAAAATAATTATAAAAATAACTTAGTGGTCCACAAAAAATATGATAGAACTCCATTTGCTTTTTGGCCTTAAACCAAACTTAATGGATATTTTATTTCCTAGCTTTTGTTCTTGTATGCATGCTTCTCTGGTAACTGTGTGATTCTATAGGCAATAAGATGGCTATAGTACGGATCATTCTTAGCATCAATACAATTCTAGTTCCGTTTTCAGTTTATTCTTTCCTTTTCCTCTCTGTTCTTGAAGCTATCTATTATCAGGGCCATATCTTTCTCAAAGGTTGGTGTATTAATTTCCTGCTAACAGCCATACATTTTCGAGCTACAATATGCTAATGTTTATTTTTCCATTATCACTATCTGATTTGATTTTTGAACACTGCATGATTAATGTTTTGCACCCTCCTATGCAGGAATGAGTCAGAATCAATTAAAATAATTGTTGAATACATATCGTACAAACTAAGCATCACTTTGCCAACAATTAGCAAAAATCTAGTTGGAATAGATACTCGTCTAGAGGTATTAAATGGTTATATAGGTGAAGAAGTAGGCAAAGCAATCTTCATAGGGATTTGCGGAATGGGTGGCATAGGTAAGACGACTGTTGCAAGGGTACTATATGATAGGATTCGTTGGCAATTTGAAGGCAGTTGCTTCTTAGCAAATGTTAGAGAAGTTTTTGCTGAGAAAGATGGACCATACCATTTACAGGAACAACTTCTTTCTGAAATCTTAATGGAACGTGCTTCTGTCCGGGATTCTTATAGAGGGGTTGAGATGATAAAGCGGAGGTTACAATGTAAAAAGATTCTTGTTGTTCTTGATGATGTAGATGACCATAAACAACTAGAATCCCTGGCTGCGGAGAGTAAATGGTTTGGTCCAGGGAGCAGAATTATCATAACAAGCAGAGATAAACAAGTGTTGACTAGAAATGGTGTTGCTAGAATTTATGAGGCTGAGAAATTGAATGATGATGATGCTCTTATGTTGTTTAGCCAGAAAGCTTTCAAAAATGACCAACCTGCTGACGATTTCGTGGAACTATCCAAGCAAGTTGTGGGATATGCTAATGGCCTTCCACTGGCTCTTGAAGTTATAGGTTCGTTTATGCATGGAAGAAGTATCCTTGAATGGGGAAGTGCGATTGATAGACTAAATGATATTCCTGACCATGAAATTATGGATGTGCTTCGCATTAGTTTTGATGGCCTCCATGAATTAGAGAAGAAAATATTTTTAGACATTGCCTGTTTCCTGAAGGGGTTTAAAAAAGATCGAATAATAAGGATACTTGACAGCTGTGGATTCCATGCACATATTGGAATACCAGTTCTTATTGAGAGATCTCTCATAAGTGTCTCTCGGGATCGAGTCTGGATCCATAACTTATTACAGATAATGGGTAAGGAAATTGTTCGTTGTGAATCCATTGAAGAGCCTGGTAGACGCAGTAGATTGTGGACATATAAGGATGTCTGCCTTGCACTGATGGACAACACAGTGAGTAGCTGATAAAGAACATTATCCATAAGATTTCATAAAGTTTATTTTAATTTACGCTCCACCTCTACTTTGTATTTGTTTTTTTACTTGTATTCCCTTTTGGTTGACAGGGAAAAAAAAGAATAGAAGCCATATTCTTGGACATGCCTGGAATAAAAGACGCACAATGGAACATGAAAGCCTTCTCTAAAATGAGCAGACTAAGATTGCTCAAAATCGACAACGTGCAGCTTTCTGAAGGACCTGAAGATCTTTCCAACGAGTTGCGATTTCTTGAATGGCATTCTTACCCTTCAAAATCATTGCCAGCTGGTTTACAGGTCGAACTTCACATGGCTAACAATAGCATCCATATTTCTTTTTATTCTTTTCCTATATATGTATGATAGTAGTATCCATATTTCTTTTCCCCTGCCTGATTGCAGAGTGCAGTTAACTTGAAAATTATCAATCTCAGCAACTCACTAAACCTGTCCAAGACTCCAGATCTTACTGGAATTCCAAATCTTGAGAGTCTGATTCTTGAAGGTTGTACAAGTTTGTCTGAGGTCCATCCATCACTTGGACGTCACAAGAAGCTTCAATATGTGAATCTTGTGCACTGCAATAGTATTAGGATTCTCCCAAACAATCTAGAAATGGAATCACTTAAAGTTTTCACTCTTGATGGCTGCTCAAAACTTGACAAGTTTCCAGATATAGTAGGAAACATGAACAAATTAATGGTGCTTCGTTTGGATGAGACTGGTATTACAAAACTATCTTCATCGATTCATCATTTGATTGGCTTAGGTCTATTGAGCATGAACAGCTGCAAGAACCTTGAAAGCATTCCAAGTAGCATAGGTTTTTTGAAATCCCTTAAAAAGCTTGATCTGTCTGGCTGCTCTGAACTTAAATATATACCAGATAATTTTGGGGAAGTTGAAAATTTGGAGGAGTTTGATGGAAGTGGAACATCAATAAGACAACTGCCAGCATCCATTTTTCTTTTAAAGAATCTTAAAGTATTATCTTTGGATGGATGCGAAAGAATAGTTGTGCTGCCTTCTTTGTCTGGTCTATGTTCTTTAGAAGTACTGGGTTTATGCGCTTGCAATCTAAGAGAAGGGGCACTTCCTGAAGATATTGGCTGCTTATCTTCATTGAGGTCTTTAAATCTGAGCCAGAATAACTTTGTTAGCCTGCCTAAAAACATAAATCAGCTTTCTGAACTGGAAATGCTCGTCTTGGAGGATTGCAGGATGCTTGAATCACTGCCTGAGGTTCCATCTAAAGTTCAAACGGTAAATTTGAACGGTTGCATGCGCCTAAAAGAAATTCCAAATCCGATAAAGCTAAGCAGTTCCAAAAGATCAGAGTTCAAATGTCTTAACTGTTGGGATTTGTACGAACATAACGGCCAAGACAGCTTGGGGTTGACCATGCTTGAAAGATACCTCCAGGTCTTCTCTTAATCATACCCCAACCTCTCTGTATCTCTCTCCCTCTCCCTCTCCCTCTCCCCATCTAACATTTTTGTTTTTCATGGTACAGGGTTTGTCTAATCCAAGACCTGGATTTGGTATCGCTGTTCCAGGAAATGAAATTCCAGGCTGGTTTAACCATCAAAGTAAGGGATCTTCAATTAGTGTGCAAGTGCCTAGTTGGAGCATGGGGTTTGTTGCGTGTGTTGCATTCAGTGCAAATGGTGAAAGTCCTTCTCTTTCTTGTCATTTCAAAGCCAATGGAAGAGAGAATTATCCTTCATCGCCGATGTGTATTAGTTGTAACTCTATCCAAGTTCTGTCAGATCATATTTGGCTATTCTATCTATCTTTTGATTACCTTAAAGAGCTTCAAGAGTGGCAGCATGGATCCTTTAGCAACATTGAGTTGTCGTTTCATTCTTCCCAGCCAGGAGTGAAGGTGAAGAATTGTGGTGTCTGTTTGCTATCTTCTGTATATATTACACCACGACCATCTTCTGCCCATTTTATTGTTACAAGCAAAGAAGTAGCTTCTTCATTTAAAGCTTCTTTAGCTTTTTCTTCGTCGTACCATCAATGGAAGGCTAATGTTTTCCCTGGCATCAGAGTCGCAGACACTAGTCGCAGACCTTTAAAGTCAGATCTAGCCCTGAGATTCATTGTGCCAGTCGAGAAGGAACCAGAGAAAGTAATGGCAATTAGATCAAGACTCTTTGAGGCCATTGAAGAATCAGGGCTGTCAATTATTATATTTGCAAGAGATTGTGCTTCTTTACCATGGTGCTTTGAAGAACTTGTCAAGATTGTCGGATTCATGGATGAGATGAGATCGGACATTGTGTTTCCAGTTTCTTGTGATGTCGGACAATCAAAGATAGATGATCAAACAGAGAGTTACACAATTGTCTTTGATAAGAATGAAGAAAATCTCAGGGAAAACGAGGAGAAGGGACAAAGATGGATGGATATTCTCACTAAAGTTGAGATTTCATCTGGATCGAATTCATTGAAAAGGTAATAATTACTTCTTCTTTTTTTTGTGTGTAGCTCGAATTATCAACCACTTCAAGTAAATGAAACTGGGAATGCTGAAATATCGACTTTCAGAACTTAATGTTAACAAATCTGTTTTTTTTTTTTTGCATGGGAAAAACACCGTGCAAGGTTCAGTACACAATGAATTTAAGATAATTACAAGTATTGTTTTCAAGATAGATTATGAATTTAAGAAAAATTCATATTAAATTCAGTTGAGTTGATGTTCTAGATTAAACCGACATGTTTTACTGTGGACGATATTTTTTACTTCATTTTATATTTTTAGGTTTGTTATAAATTCAAATGGAGAAAAATATTGAACCGGTTGAGTGCGTAATCCAGGTCACAAGTTTTTTAAGTTTTTTTTGTATAAAAAACTCTATTTTAAAAAATAAAAAATGTTTATTTTCAGATAACATAATATGTACAACAACCTTGCATAATATTTTTTCTATTTTTATTTTATTTAATCAATTTAATACATGTGTTTTTTTTTAATATCATTTGATTGAATAAAAAGATTATTTTTAATAAATAAATTCAAAAAATATATCTGGGTAAATGTTCCGTCGTTAATATATTTTTATTATTATTAATTCATATAGTTATTAATTTATTTGATTACATGTATGTATGAGTTTTTTAATTTATAATTTAAATTTTTTTATGTATAAAATTGCATCGAAAAAACATGCATGCACAACTTTTTTGTAAGAGAAAAAATATCTAGTCTGTAAATGAGCGACATCTTATTTGTTTCACAAATATCTTGCCAAAAAACAAAAGGTTAGTGGGTGTGGGCCCTAACAAAATGTCGCAATTGGACTGACTTGACTTACTAGTCCCAGCAATGTTTGGCTTTTGCTTTTTCTTTTTCTTTTTTCCTTTTATATGTTTTTTTTAATTATATTTAGATTAACATCCCTTTTCTGTTTTTATGTTGTTTAGAGATCCTCTTTGAAATGATGGTTATTTTTTAGTTATACATTTAATTTTTGAGAAATTTTTTCTGATTCATTTATAAAATAAAAATTTCTTGAAAATAAAAAATTTTATTTTCAAATAATATTTCTAATATGTGCAATCTTGCATATTATTTTTTTATTTTATTTTATTCAATTAATTTAATGTGTATATCTATTTTTGTTATCGTTTGATTGAATAAAAAACTTGTTTTAATTAATAAATTTAGTAAATACAATCACGTAAATATCTCGTCTTTTGAAATTAAATATCTTAATCTACATTTATTTTTTGATTTTTCCACTTTTATTTTTAGTTATAGTTTATAGTTGCTTTTTTTTTTACTTATTAACACACATAATTCTTGATTTATTTGATTATAATTATGTATAAATTTTTTTCACTTAGAATTTCTTAAATACAAAAACATATTGAAAAAATCTATCTATAAATTTTTTATTAGAATTTTTTTTTAACACCCAACAAAACATGTAACATCGATTCCATGTACAGTGTGACTATACCTGAGCTGCAGCAGCTGCTCGAGGAGCAGGAGCAGCTGCAGCTCGAGCTGGGGAAGCTCCAGCGGGAGCAGCAGCAGGAGGAGGTCCGGTGGCAGGAGGAGCTCGAGCGGTGGCAGGAGGAGCTCGAGCGGGGGCAGCAGGAGGAGCTCGAGCCGGGGGGGCTGGAGGAGCTCGAGCTGGGGGGGCTGGAGGTGCTCGAGCGGCGGCGGCAGCTGCTCGAGCGGCGGCGGCAGCTGCTCGAGCGGCGGCCGCGGCTCGAGCGGCGGCCGCAGCTGCTCGAGCGGCGGCACCAGCAGCTCGAGCGGCGGCACCAGCAGCTGCTCGAGCGGCGGCACCAGCAGCTGCTCGAGCAGCAGCAGCAGCAGCAGCTCCCTGGGTTTTGGTTAGGAATTTAACTTGCTTTAGCTTGAAGATCTTCGTCAGTTTTTGCTCATGGTTTTGGTTTGGGGTAATTAGATTCACATTTTACTATGTATGGATTTTCTTCTTAAATTTAGGATAATCCCATGTTTGCGGATGGAAGGATTGTTTCCATATTAAAACTTTTACATGGCGGAAAGCCCGTCATTTATCTTTCAGAAATATATATTGTTTTCCCAGAGCACGGGCTCATAGTTATAAATAATTTCTTATCAATATGAATTTTATTTTTCATCAATTTCATTCAAATTCTTTAAAATTAATTTTTTATTTATCTATAATTAATTTTAAGTATTTTAATATTTCATGTTATAATTAATATTCATGCAAAAAAATATTTTTCAACAAAATCTTAACTCGTTAATTTAATTTTTGATTAAAATTTAAATATAATAACTACATTTTAAAACTAATTTTTTTGAACTGTAATTCAATCTAATAATTTAAGCTGTTAGGTGAGATCTCAAGATATGATTTATATTATTCTCTAACACCCATTTTAAGTAGAAGCATTTTAAACTTTAATTTGCATAAGGCCACATTACCTTATGTTTAATTTTTATTAAATAAATGAGAATGATAAGATTTGGACTCGTGACTTTTTGATCATCAAGACTTCGATATAAGAGCAAAAAACTAATTTAACTCGGAAACTTAAACTATTAAATAAGATTTTAAAATACGATTTATATTATTTTTTAATACCAACCACATGCATTTTAATACACGAAAATTGATCTCACATGCGACCGAGCTGTATGCATGCATTCTAATCATTCTAAACAATTCTCATGGCTCTCCTGTTTATTATTGTGTTAATATTATTTTTATAACAATTATTTTTTTAAATATTTTTTATTTAAAAATATATTAAAATAATATTTTTTTATTTAAAAAAAATTATTTTTAATATCAATACATTAAAATAATATATATATAAAAAATTAATTTCAAATAAAAAAATACACTTAAACTTTTTTTAAAAAAATATTTTTAAAATATAAAAACAAACAAACAATCTACCCGACAACCTATTAGATCAAATCATTAGGAAAGGCGGCATCTTTAATTTGTTACTTTTACGTAAAAAGTGTTTGTTATTTCTTCTCAAAAACAGAAAACCACCAAAAGTGTTTGTTCCTTATCTTTATATTTATTTGTCAAAATAGTTGTTACTTTTACCTTCGATGTGCAATGCAACATTTCATGCCCCAAGTTAGCCAGCTGCTGTCAAAACCCTGAAATATTGGAAATTAAAGTTTGCTGGTAGTAATTTTAGGTTATATCTTTGGTGAACATCTTGGATTCAACTTGCCAAATTCTCAGTTATTCTTGAATTAACATAAATCTTGCAACTCAAGATAATTTTTATTAATTTTTTTTTACAAAGACTTATTTTTTAGTTAAATATATTTTTATTTTTTTACTATACAAACACAACATACATGTAAATATAAATATGAATACAAAATATCTTTACTCTAATAAAAAAAATTAATTTAGTAACAATTTTTTTTATAAGCCTGACAAATTGTCGCTTTGGTAGGCATGCTTTTAAATAGAATATGAATTTCGGAAGGTATTTCTTTAGTAATTAATAAACTTCTATACTTTTCTCTTAGATGCACCAACAATTTTTATTATTAATAGCTTTATATTTACAACTATATAAACACATAAATATTAATATATATAATCACTTACTCCAAAATTGGACTTGCTTCGCTTGTAACTGGATTTAGCCAAAAACCCAAAGAAGGTTTATGCAGGGTTTAAGGCGGCCGGTATGCTAATACCACTATCATACCCTCTCTATGAACTCATTTCCTTTCTCAAATTGCATTACCCGCGCATTTTAATTCATCTCCCAATCACTTCAATTCCATTTCTTTTTCTTTTTTTTCTCATTTCCTTTAATTAGAGTGCCAACTCCCGTATATTTTCAAAATTTTTGATCCTTTGATTACTTTTGATAAGAAACCCACAATTCTGTCTCTAAATCATCCACAGTTATGTGGAGAAACGTCGCAAAACAAGCCACTTTGAAATCCCAATCAAGGTCCCTCAATTTCCCTTCATTTCCAAGAGCTTACAGCTTTTTAGGAGCCTCTAAAGAACCCATCTTTTTTTGAGAAACTCAAGTTCCATTCGCTTAATAACACAAGTCCACGACTGAGTTTTCGAGCAATTGGCAAAATATCAACCCATGAAGATTTTATGGGAAAACCCAGTTTTTTTTTTTTTTGGAGAAATATTGATAGTACTAATGGGAATAGGTGTGGTGGATTTTGTCCAAGAGGGTATGTGAGTGTAGCTGAGGCATTGTCATCAACAGATGTTGAAGATAATGTGTCTGGTGCCGATGAAGTGCAAGAATTGCTGCCAGAAATGAGGAAAGAAGAGGAGAAAGAGGAGCACTTTAGGGGGAGGAGGCTACATGCTAACCCTGGAATAGGGTCAAGGAAGCATAGGGTCTTAAGGAGAAGGCAAGTGAAGATTGAGGCGGAAGCATGGGAACTGGCAACGAAAGAATATAAGGAGCTTTTGAAGGA
>Ga0325400_1002491_pt1 | contig 16190 bp, 10 predicted proteins | sample PopdelMetagenome_2_FD_205662 | JGI IMG/M metagenome (GOLD analysis project Ga0325400, IMG submission 205662) | Populus deltoides microbial communities from Bellville, Georgia, United States - Xylem-PdKOR-R1 | ecosystem: Host-associated > Plants > Phyllosphere > Stem > Wood/Secondary xylem... | reverse complement strand
ATTAAATAATTAGTATTCAATAAGAAAAGTGGTGTTAGGGATGCAATATTTATACCTTACTACTTATTTATTGGATATAAAATTTAAATATTTATTCTATTTCTATCATGTTTTGAGTATTTATTCCAGATAATACTTAGTAGAGATGATCATTTTCGGTTCGGTTTGGTTTGATTTTTATCAAAAAAATAATCAAACCGAAATTTTTTAAAAAAACCGGTTCAAACTGACCGGTTTTGATTCGGTTTATTTATTAGAACAAAAACCGGTTCAAACCAGTTTAGCTTGATTTTTTTCAGTTCGGGTTCGGTTCAGTTTTTTCGGTTTCGGACTTACAAAACCAAAACCAAACCGGTTAGTTTTTTAAAAAATTTTAATATGGTTTTTTTTTAACAATTCGGTTTTTCTAATTTTTTTGCTTGCTCCTAATACTTAGAATAATTATAGGCCCAGACACAATATATATATATGTGTGTGTGTGTGTGTGTGTGTGTGTGTGTGTGTGTGTGTGTGTGTGTGTGTGTGTGTGTGTGTGTGGGGGGGGGATTGAATTTCGAGATTTAAACTCTTATTTAAATGAAGGATCCTACAACTGTTTAAAGAATGGCAGGTGGGGATTTCAATCTAATCTAAACTCTGACTAAAATTTTTACCAGATGATAAGTGTAAAAAGGGTATGGATATCACTCGAAATTCAATTGAAACCTAATCTGACATGTATCTCTTTATATAAAAAAATATTTCTAATTTTTTTATTCAATATAATATAAAAACCATCCCAATAATAACACTACATGTTTATAATCATCTAATTTAATATATATTAGCATGTCTTAAATATATGCTATCATTTTATTTGATGTTAAACATGAAATGGTATTCGGATAATAAATAAATATTGATGATATTGACATGCAGTTTCTTACAGGATACTCGATTCCATCCCTAGATCGACAGACAGCTAAAACCTGTGGGTCTAAAGCGTCCCGAGCTCTCCACTCACCCCATATAATGCGCAATGCAAACGTGTATTGAAATGAATCTCAGAGGTGACTACAGCATCGTGCCCATGTCGTAGAAACAACAGGAGCTTGGATGGTTGCACCAAAACAAAAACAACAAGAAAATGTAAGAATCTGCTTAAAATAGTCCAACACATGTTACAGACAGAAGAATCACCTATCATCCCAAGTATTACAAGACAAAAATCCTGCATTTTACACAACACACACACACAGTTACAGCATGACCGGCAAACAAGGAGGATCTCCCCTGGATGTGATGCAAAGCATCTATTTAACTACAGGAGAGCTGGCACACGGGAGTGCCAGGACTCGAGAACACAACAAAAGACAAGTTTCAAGCCTGTCATCATCAACCATGAGTATAATAAAAAGGCCTAAAGTTCATGCTTTTTTCTAGTGTTGCAAACAAAATATGAAAATATAAAGACTCATTATTGAGGTTTTCAAACCAAAAGGATTGACTAATTATCATTTTATAAAGAGAATGCCCCAGCTGGGAATCCCATGCCAATGAAAGTAACATAAACCAACCAGTAAATTCATGGATTTATCTTAAGATGGAACAAGACATTCCACATTTGTACTAATTGCGGCGTAGCCAGCCTGTTTCCTTTCCTTTTGTTTTCAGTCATTGCATCTCAATTCACCATGAATTAACAACGTCCAGAAATAAAAACGAATTGGGTCAATCTCATCATCCCTTTTTGCGATGATATCATACACATCTACCTTGAGTTATTATTTAAAGATACTACCAAATGGTTTGCTAATTTTGTTCTGCATCATTCCAAATATAAAGTCCATTAATAAAAAATTGACACCTACAAAACTCAGATCCAATGTCTTAGAAGACCTAACACTTACACCATTCATGTATATATATATATATATTTCACATTCCTCCAGGTTACTAACACAAGAATAAATGCAATGAATATATTAAGTTTTACACAAAAAACTGACCTTCGCAAACCTAACTCAAGAACCAACTATGTAATTCTTCTTCTTTTTCTTTTCCTTTTCTTTTCCCTTTTTTTTTTTCATTTAATGTTATCATTTTTTGTCTTGGGAGAAAGAAGAAACAAAATGTAAAAGAAACCACCACCAGAACGCTCACCAGCGAGACCGTTAGCCTAATATATGAATTGAGAAGTGTTGGATGGCATACTCTGGGCATGAGTTTCTGATATAAACCAATTCAGACAGGAGTACACATGAGATCTCATCAACGCCCTGTTTTCGCACGTTTCATTCCACTTGTATTGAAAGGAGAGACACTGCCACTTGGTCCTGGACTCTCTTCTCTGAAATTTGAATTTAGCATTGCTAGCTCACGTAGCTGCTGCCTCTTAATAAAATCTTGTGACTCATCCTGCACGGAAAAAGGAATATTTTACAGAAGGGAAAGGAAATGCTTTTCAAATTTTAATCAATTAATGGAGCAGGGAGAATGAAATGCATGAGCAGCACATAAGACTGGGTAAAGCCTATCACTACTAATTGGGTGTCAGAGGAACTAAATAGAGATCATAAGCCAGAATGCCATTGGTGGATGCTCATTTTTCACTTATTTCCATCCTAATATCTTGGAAGGCATGAAGGGAAACAAATTCTAGAAACGATAGATTCTACTGGTTATTGAAAAAAAAAATTGCAATACAATGACGGCTTGTTTCCTGTTTCAAGAAAGGCGTACGGTTTCAAAAACAGAATAGGGCTCCAACTAAAAGCTGTGTGTTTCAACCTTCAAGAAAGCTCCTCTTCACTTTTTTAACATCAAATGCTAGCACCTGGTTCCTTCAGATACAAGAGTAGTAATATCAATTCATTTTACAAATCTCAAATATGAACTGAAAACCTATATTATTATCATTAAACACACAACTCCCATGTTATTTGCCTTCAAAGTTGTTCCCAGGCAGACTGACACCTTGGGCAGGCTCCCATTCTTAGATTTACAGTGAAAAATTATATCGCAGCACAAAGCATACAAAAAGATCGCCAGCTTCAAAAAATTTAGAATTTCATAAAACTTATAAACAGAAGATTCAAGAATGGAAACGGATACCACAGGTTTGAGCAGTTCTTCTATGATTTCTTGTGCCTGCCTGAGTCTTATGTCAACGATGTTGGCAGGTAAGTCAGCCTCAATTAAGATGTGAAGTGGATCGTTCAGGTGCTCATAGCCCGGTCTTCCCCTTAGCTTCTCTTCCTTTCAGATGGAATAAGATAAAAATGATTAGGAAAATACTTAAAATGGCATAAAAAAGACGATCTACTCATAAGTTTGCTTTGTCATATCAATCAGTTTTGGCTGTACCATCATTAAAAAAAGCAGGTTTCAATAGCACTACAGTGAGGCGTGTGTATACTACCTTGTCTGGATCCTTAATTGATCCTTTCCCTCTAATGTACACCCGGCAACCTGTGGTAGCTTCCACCCGTTTCAGCGAATTGCCTCTGGGTCCCAGAAGTCGCCCAACAAAATTGAACTAACAATAAATAAGCAGCCATCAAAGCAATTCTATTTCATTAAAGGGAATTGTGAAGATATGCTCAACCAATTAAATTTAACAGGATAACACCGGAAATTGGTATGACTTACAGTACATACATTTGGATAGGTATCTACTGGAATTTCCAAACGCAAAATTCTCTTCACAGTGTATGAACTAGGGCTTGCAGGTGCACCTTGCCAGTCCATAGTCATTCCAGGAGGTCCACTTAATCTCTGCATGAATGATTTAGCTATATTAGTGTACCATAGCAGTGGAAGCACAAAGGATTGACACCCAAAATATCAACAAATAAATATAAATAGAACTAGACAATATTATAACCTCTTCAATCTGAAGCTTCTCATTTTACCAAGTCATCGTACCAGTAGTAAACCCATAACACTAGTTATCATACCGCCAATTATAATAGAGAAATATGGGAAAGAAAAGGCAGCAGCTCAGTTATTAACACAACATTTTAAAGTAATGACACTTGTTGTCAACCTGTTACAGTCCCCGAGGTTATATAATCAAATAGTCAGGAAACCTCTTACCAAAATTATGCTAAGACCTATTGGCTATCCACACTTTTTTTTAATTATACTATAAACCAAGGAAAGTTGGGATTTAGAGAAGGAATCCTCGTTCAGATCAAGAATATCGAGATAAAAGCTACTTTGTGAAAACAGATGTACGAAAGAGAAGAGTGTTGACACATAAGCGATCACAATATAACCAATTATTTAACAGAACATTTGACATTTTAAGCATGCTGGATTTTCCTTTCTCAAATAACCACACTTTGCATAGGCAGCATGATCTTGTGATTACAATAGTATAACAGCTGGGTGCGTGTCTTAATTTGAAATGTATTTTCAGGTAACCGGTTTCACAATGGAATTGACTTTAATAGTATGACAGCTAGAAATCAGTTGTCATTTATCTAGAGTTTAGCTGTATACTCAAGGAACTGCTTTCACAATGGAATCCATCATCTTATACATTTCTACCATCATTAAAAAGGAAAAAGTTGGGACCCACAAGTGTTGTCATTTGGATCATCAACCAATTGAGGAAAAATTTTGACACGGATTTTGCAAGTGCTAGTAAAGTTGGAGCAACATGTAAATGTATTGGCCCGAGTCTTTACATTAAGAAGAAACATCCCAACCATGGTGTCTCTAAGCTGCTCAGCATTTTAACTATACATATACCCAGAATACATGATGTCAAAGTCTATGTAAGATGAGCTCAGGGCTTTTAGGCATGACATGGTACAGACTATGAGCTGGGTCCCTTTTCTTATGTGAAAAGCTTGAATCTAATTCCAACCTCACACTATAGAAGTAAATGTTTCGCAAGATGATTTTGAATGCATGGCCAAATACTCAGAATGTATTTGGCATAGCACCTGATGAAATTGTTCAGATTACGGAACTTAAAACTAGCAAGGATTTAAAATTGTCTAGCATAAAGTAAAAAACAAGTATTTAAAGTTCTCCAGGTAAAGATTATTGAACTAGGAGCTTCGCTAAAGGTGAAGGAGGAACATCTGTGCCGTACAGTTTAAGAAGAAGTTTCTTTAGCTTATGGGTAAGAACATACTAACAAAGAAACTACTAATAATAAAGTACTACATTGAAACAGCCAGCAAGTGCATGTCTCTATTTTTTATTTCTCAAGAAAAAGCAGTTATCAAACTAGTCACTAATGCACTAGGATAACCTCTTCTTGGTAGCATTTAAAATGCTCAAAACAATACAAACAAAAAGCTATAGTTAAATATGCATGGAAAAAGGAAAACTCAAACGCCAGTAAGAATGCCTCTTTATATTCTTCAACAATCCTTCAGGAAAAGCTACTGCTTGGTGGCATTTAAGCATCTTGCAATGCTATTAAAATGTAGAGATTGTTTCTCACAAAAAGTTGTAGTAAAAAATCAGTTAGAAAATGAAAATCCAAACCTCATCTACCCAAAATTTCAAACTACGGGCAGGCCCAGGCTAACAAGTGGAATGCAAATAGAGAACTGCAAGCAGAAAGGACCGTAGGGAAAAAAATGGAGTACAAATTAAAATCAAAAGAAGCAATTACCTCCTGAGGAATGCCATTCCAGCCGCTTAAACCTGTCCCACCAACATTAGACAAGAGGTTTGAAGAAGCCATGGGGCTGGGACTTCTATGCCGTAGTCTGTCGAAGTCTCCAAAGCCTTGGTTGGACATCATTCCTGATACCCGGAAAATTTCTACACATAAAAGGGCATTTACTTGAGAGACAGACCCAGGGCAATCTTATACAAAACAACACTACATGAAGAATTGAAGTCCCGAGAAAAAAATAAAGAAGGGTAACAGAGCAAAAATGGCTGGAACAAGAAGCAAAAGTGAGAAAAAGAAGGGCAAAATATACCAAACCAAACACAAGCAAAATATTCTACAAGGTCATTTAGGTCCAGAACCATGAGCAAATTAAACCTGGGCCACATTTGCGCAGAGTCCTACAAGCACCGGCTGCAACACTTAAGTTGTATCTCAGACCCAAATACAAGGTTAATAACAGAAAAAAATTTGGTGGAAAAGTTAAAAAAAATTATACTTCAAATCAGCGAGGGTGCCGATAGAAGACATCTATTCACGCGTTTCATGAGCCATTCACAATTTCCTCTGCCAACTCACCGCAAACCAGATAAAAACTTTTTGCATGTGGAACTCAAAAGCACTCGAATTTGCCAAACCCAGATAGTGCACATAATTTAATCTCTAATACAAGCTACTATAAAACTTTTGTGCTATCAAAGCTATATCCCAAAATGCCGTAAACTGCTGGCATAAAAAAATTGTATGACACTGGTTTTCATTAACTTTTTTTCTCTCATGATCACATAGAATCAGTGATTCAATGAAAAACGCCTATAATTAGTTCAAGTTAACCCTTTTATACAGTAATTATTTCCCTACTTTTATGCACTCTGGACAAATCCAGCCACCTGGCTAGTTACAAGGCCTTTCAAATGGTGTACAAGTTCATGCCACAATGCTGCCTGAACCCAACTAAAGATGTTAAATTGTTGAACACGAAATGACTACTCCCCGCAATCAGAAATGGAACAATAAAAAACAAAGTACAGATTCGATACAAATCGAAGAAAACAACACCGAAAATCACTTGGTAAGAACAATCAAGCACATCTAAACGCCCAGAGAAGCACATTGAAAAACCACAGTGCTGAAATTAAGAACATGGTAGTTTAAAAGGAGAAAATAAACCCAAGAAAATCTAGAAAAACCTAGATCCAAAAATGAAAGACTAAGAAGTAAACCTTGATTTAACAGCCGGCTACATGTTGGAAGAACTTGCATGAAAGGTCCAAGCTTTTGATGTTCTGCTAATAACTCTGACAAGTACTGACTGCAAAGGTAAGTAACAATTAAAACAGATAAAAGAAAATAGAAGTCTCTACACAAAGATTGATAAACAACAAAAACTTGAACGAAATCAGTAAAAAAGACCAAGTCTTTTATAAAAAAGAAATGATGAGGTTTACAGAAAGAAATCACTAAGCTTGCATACCTGTCAACATCTGGGGTGCTTCTAATCTGAGGAGAAGCAGCTCTTGCAGGTGAAAAGTTGGGATTATACAAACCTGACATGGGGTTTTTGGATTGCTTTTGTGGAGAATTTTTTTTTTTTTCTTTTGAACAAACAAAAGAATTTTAAGACTAGAAAAAAGAAAAGGCAACGAAAGGCAGGGGGGTTTTAGTTTTAGCTGTGGTTGTTGCAGAAGAAAAAGGAGAAACACAACACCATCAATAAAGGAGTGAGTTTTGTAATAATCTCCCCCAACAAAAACAAAATAATTAATGCTATAAAAAACAAAAACAAAAGGGTTAGGCAACAAAACTATCTAGTGAAATTTTGCAGAACGTAAAGACAAAATGTTTTTATTTACCATATCACATATATTTTTCTCTCTATTAACCTTCCTTTGTAGTAATAATTGAGAAACTGGCTCATGGTCAAAGCTACTAACTCCCTCTTGAATCATTTTTAGCCGTACAAACTCAGACCTTAAATTAAACTAATAAAACCAAGGATTTTATGAGTCATCGTCCAATTCGGACATAAAATAAACAGTTTTAATACGTAAGAATCATCACAGGGTTGTAAGAAAATCGATGTAAATAAATAAAGAAAGAAAAATATCCCATGCCCCCTAAAACAAAGTCAGGCAAATAAGTGAAATCTTTATAGCTGTATGAGTTAAGTGGTGTACACTCGAAGATGGCAGGAATTTTGGCGGTGGACAAGAAAAGCAAAAACCGAATGGGGAGAGATTTTACTGTAAATGAAAGTGGGAAATTTTCTTAGGTTTTTGGAGGCACCGTCAACTGTGTAAGGTTTTCCTGCGGTTGTGACCGACACGTGTTAGCCATGCAAAGAACCCATTGATATCTATAAAAAGGTTCCCTCACCGAGTAGAAAATCCATTAATATCTACAAGAAGGTCCCACACCAAGTCGAGAAGCCAGTGCCATTTTGATCATGATGTCGCCAACCCTGTCCTGAGCAGGTGGAGTGTGAGAAATAAGATTGCGCTCCTCCACTTTATGCAAACTACGTCGTTTACATCGACCCCGTTGGAGGATATTTTCATAGCAAGTAAACAAATTACGTCAGTCTGATATTGTGGTTAGAAATGTGTTTTATTCCGACCATAATTTATAACTGTTTAGTAAATATTTGAATGCAGATTTTAGAGATACATCCCATTATAAGTTGAGTTCTTACCCCTAATTTTGTTGAAACAAAAAATTACTGATTTTCACTTTTCATTATTCACTTGTTGATATATATATATAGTGAATTAATGGAGTGTTCACTTCAAAAAATAAATATTATCAGGTAAATTAATTTACTTGACATTATTTATTGGACCATGTTCAACCCGAAAAAGAAATTCAATTTTTTTTAATTGTATTTTACTTAAAAACTAGTATTTAATATTATTCAATAACACTACATAAATTAGAAGAATATCGTATGATAACGTAACATTTGCAAAATTTGATCCTAATTTCAATTTTGTTTCTATGATATTTTACTTGATTTTGTTGCACACTCAAAAAACCACGGAAACTGTAGTCCTTATCAGATGAATTTCATACATGATAAAATTATAGATAAGTTAATGGAATAATAAAAAATATTTGATATAAAATATTATTTATTTAATGATGTAATAGTGGTAGTTAAATCTACAATATTTAAATTAAAAACATCAATATTAATATATATCTTTTTTAGTTATTTTTTAACCTCAATTTGAAAAGTATGTTTAACCAAACACATTAAACTACTTTTTATTCAACCTAAATTCCAACCACAGTTTTAACCAAACATATATAAATATCAAACCAACCTCAACAAAAAGTATTTTTTATAAAAACAATTTTTTTTTCAAATTACAACCACAATACCAAACACACTCACAAAAAATTATGCTTTAACAGTGAAAATACTATTCACACCCTCACAATACAATGTGCACTAGAGCAGTGTTTATGGTTTTTTTATGGTTTTATGAATACTAATTATACATGAATGTAATATGCAATTGATTTTTTTAAAATATGGTTAGGAATATTCAAATATAATAAAATATTTATTTTATTATTTTTATTGTAAGTTTTTCATACAATTTTATAAAATTAATCATTTTCTTTTATTCTTTATATTGTAGTGTGCAAAATATCAATAAATGATTTTTTTGTTTTTTTATTGAAACCATGATAAATTTTTATTTTAAAAACTTTGCTTTTAATTAAAAAGGCATGTTTTTGTAAAAGTAAAAAATAAAAAATACATGAATAACAAAATTTTATTCGATAATATAAATACAAAGGATATTTATTTTATTGTATATATTTATTTTATTTACAATAAAACTATATTTTAATAATGATTTTATATAACGCACTTAAAAACCATAACAAGTCTTCAAGATAAATAAAAAATATATATATACAAAAAGAAATGGATAACAGAGATAAAATATTTATATTTATCTTTTATTTGTCACCAGAAAAATTAACTTCCCACTCTCATCTTTAATTAACAATTAACAATTAACATTTACAAATTTGTTTTCAATATTAGTTAATACATATTTCGAGTCATTATATTGAATATAAGCATCATCTTTCCATTATTATGATAACATGATATCAAAAAATGCCATCATCTTTGCTTGATATTAACTTGGAATCTTTAATTACTTGTAGGGTAGCATATATATACCTTGGCTAGTATTTTACTAAACAAGGACGATGCCGTCTGTTGATTCTTAATTGTCCTCGACTTTTATAATTTGATGATCCACTTAAAATATTTGACCTGGAATTCCCATGAAAACTTCTCAACTCCAGGGATGCATCTCACAGACACAAGCCATTCATGAGCGGTGAATATTGAGTTGATCCTCCATGACTGCAGTCGAGAAGCAAACACAAGCAAAAAGATAAAAAGTGAAGTGGATATTAATACCACGGAAGATGCAAAAAACCAACAAGAGTTGAGAACACAGGATAAGGAGTCTGTAATCTGTCTTATAAGCTCGACTGCTCGACGGAAATTCACATACAAATCAAAACAAAAGGAAGATCAAACTGATGCTGCCCGTAGGACTTCTGGGATGTCGAATGTGCACTTTATTTCTTCTTCAGGAGTCCGTAGGAAAGGCTTCCTGCATTGGATATCATGATATCATAAAAAGTTGATGATTGAAGAGTTTTAGTGAATGGCCACAAGAGAGCGTAGGTAAATGGAGGGTCATATAAGAGCTTGTCGTGATCACATCACCCTCCTTAAGCAGTACGTATGATAAAAGCTTCACGATATGGTAGCCCACCCATGAAGTCGTCAGCAGCAAACCATTTGATATCTGAACAACAGAAGCAGAAGCAGAAGCATGAAATCAACAAATAAGATTCTCCGATTTTTGGCCAGTGAAAGCAATGGAAACCTGTGAAAATTGACAGTGTCAAAATGGAAAAAAGAAAAAGCTCAGGTTCACCGAACAGAATTTAAAGACAATGTCATTAATAATGCTCAGCAGCAGCCAAAGTTCATTTTTAACACCCAAAATCACTCTTCTAAAACCAGGAGTTATCCAACCTTTACAGAAATGGCAGAATGCCCAAGCAAAGGTCTGTCTAGAGTAGGAAAAACCACCCATCTAAGATGAGACACACCTACATTACTTCCCCACAAAATCTACCCCTTACGCTCTCCGAAGTGTCCAAAAAGAGTAGCAAGAGGGATCCAAATAAGAAATTCTTCCTATATGCACTCCAAGCCATTGTTGCATCCTCCACCGGAACAAGAGACAAGCTTTATCAGCATTTAAAACTTTACAGACAAGCTCTCGAATTCTCCCAGTCCAATCTCGATAGGAAGGAAAATGCTAACGCTAGCTCTTTCAGGACAGCTATTTGTCATGTATCTTCCCCTTACTTTTGAGATTTATCAAAATCTAAGAACTAAGAAAGGCTTTGAAAGAAAAAAACAGAACGCCTGCACCTTGCACTAATGTCATTAATGAACTAGCTAACAGACCGCAAAGCAGAGAAGCGCAATTATACTTGTAAATAAAGAAGAAGAAAGGGAAACAGAACCAGTACTTGTGTCCCTCATCTGGATCTCCTTTACGCACAAACAATTACCATAATCTTTCTACTAGCAAGAAACACTCATCAACATTGCCAAAATATAACACTTATTGAGCTTGAAATCATCAACAGTATGAAACAAGCAAAGAAACAAACTATTATTACCCCTTCCTGTTAGCAAGCAAGAGCATAAGCACTCTCAGTTGGCCTTCTTGTCCATGTTTCTGATAAGCTGCTTCATTTGAAACCTCCAAATAAAAAAAATTGCCAAGCCTAATCCTATCAACACATACACCCAAATTTTCTCATCTTCACTCTCCTTCTCGGACCTCACCTCCTCTATATCAAACAACTCCCTCCCTCCCTTCCCACTTAGACCCTCCACCACACACCCATATAACACATACGCCCTATCCTCTCTCCCCACCACAACCGAGGTAGGAAACCTCTCCCCATCAAGGTCAATTTTGTCATAAACCACTCCCTCTCCCCAACTATCATCACTCTTCAAGAACCACAACTTCTTATTCGACACAACCAAAACGACACCGTCTCCCCTTATCGCAATCCCATCGCCCTCCGGCAAATCCTCGCTCAACAAAACATTCCTTGCGGTGCCGTCATCGGCATCAACCTTGAACAACTTGCCCGTATTGGTCTGTACCACAAGCAAATACCCCTTGCTGACGTAAGCAATCCCGTTCAACCCGAAGGAACTCAACGGGGAGTCGCGGTCCACGGGAAACTGAGTGAATACCGGTGATGTTGAGAAAATCGAGGCCTCTCCTTCCGGGCTGACCTTCCAAATAAAGTTCCCCTCGGAGTTTGTGACGTAAGCGTTGCCCTTGAAATCGAAAGCGACAGCGTTGGCCATGGGGCTGCGGCCGTCTTCGTCGGAGGGGGTAGAAGGAAGGAGGGAGAGGAAGAGGCGCTGGCGGGAACGGAGATCGTAAGCGGCGAGGCCGTTGAAGGGATGGAGAGAGTCGAAGGAGTGGATGACAGCGAGGAGGCGGTTGTTGAGTTTATCCACCGCGAGACCGAGGATGCTGGTGCTGGGTGGGAGGGAGGGGTCGGAGATGATGGTTTCGGTGACGCCGGCGTCGGAGACGGAGTTGACAGTGCGGTGGTGGAGGGAGCCGACGATGAAGTGCTCTGCCGAGGGATCGTAGGTAAGGCTTTCGGGGTAGAGGTTGGGAGATCGGAAATGGATGACGTGTGGGGTTTTGGCTGATGATAGGATTGGACCCACAATAAAAAAGAGTACGAGAATTTTGGTAGACGACGACATCAGTGAGATTGCAAAGGATTTCGTGAGTTGTGCAGAGAGAGGATGATGATTTGGCTTTCCTTTTATGAGAATGGGAGTGACCTCCGGCTGCGACACCTGGTCCTCTCTCCACAGTTCCTTCTGCTGACTGCTTTCCTATGTAACTAGTTTGTTTATTTTTTGCGGTTGAAATGTTTTTAAATTGTTTTTATTTAAAAAAATAGATTAAATTGATTGTTTTTAAAGTATATTTATTATTGTTATAGTTTTTGTGATGTAAAAAAAATAGATTTAAAAAAAATATTTTATTTGTAATTTAAAAAAATATGTAAAACAATTCTAAGTTAAGTGATTTTCATATTTTATTAATGAAGTATTGATTTATTGATTAATTCACTTTTATATTTTTATAAATATGAAAGTATAAGTTTGATTTTTAGAAAGTATATTTATTAAAAAAATTAACGAGAAACTCGTAACAATGCTAGTTTTATTTTTTAAAAAGACATGAGAATACCTGAATAAAAAAAAATCAATTTATATTATGTAGATCATATATTTAAAATACTGTAATGTGAAGCATAAAAAACATGAGAAGCCCTATTTAGAATTTCTAATTCTTCAATTCATGAACTGATGAGTTTTGGAAGAACAACACCACAGTAGATACATGGTCATTTTGGAATAAATCTCTTGAAAAACTAGTGATGAAATTGATAAAACTTGCTTTTGGAAACAGAAGACACAGCGTTTAATTCTTTGATATCATCTGGCAGGCATTGGACTAAAGACAGGCACAGTGCTTCCACTATAAAAGCAAAGACAACATAAATTTGGACGGCCCGTGGCTAAACAGCTGCTGATCATAGGAAGAAAGGATTCCTTTGCCATCTGCTGTCTGGAAGAAGATTGCTTAATTTAATTATAATCTGAAAAACTCCAAGGTCATTAACAGTGTAGACAGACAAGGACAGGCTGTAAATCTGAAAATGTAAATCTGAAAATGCATTGCTTTTGAGTTGACTGAGGGTCATGCGAAGGTAATGCAGAGCTCAAATTTTAATGGTATAAATGCAAGAGAGTTACAGTCTCTCATCTGTCTCTTTCATCGGTAGAAACCTCCACCAGAAGCAGTTAGTGTAGGGCTTCAAGCCTCCAACTACAATTTCTCTGATTCCCGGTAATATAAAAATATGACAACTTGCCCTATCTTTTCTTGTTTGCATACAATTCAAGCTGTAATGACATGTAACTTGGTGATGATTTCAAGTGATGAATAACACTGCCTTTTTCATTCTATATTTTCCTTCACTTGGTTGGCTGAACTCACAACTTGGAGATATCTGTTCTTGGTAAAGCAAACGCTAAGCGTTTAAAATTATCAAGGGAACATTTTTCGACATGATAAACGAGCCAAACCCAATTTCATGATGATGATGGGAGAAAATTATCTTTCACTACTCTCATAAGAACACACAAATGCAATCAGTGTAAGGTAAGTTTTCTTGATCTGCTGTGAGGTTAGAAATTAAGAGTTGAAAATGAAGTTCACCGACAGACTCAAACCTCTGATATTGGCTAAAAAAGCATGGGACTCAATTGGGAAGACTGGAGCCGTAGCTTGTTAAAACCAAGCTGCACCTCAGGTCACTGGTAAGTGGTAATCCATGTGCTGCATTATCAGAGGAACACACAGAAAACAATCTATCTATAAAGAAAGGCAACACAAAAAGTTTTATTCCTTGTCAATGAGAAAACTAAATTCATCAAATAATAAAATTACTTTTGGCTATAATGCACACCACAATGAATCATAAAACTATGGAGGGTTTGTGGGTGATAACAGATTTACACAAAAATCCTATACTACCCACACTACAATGAAAAGCCTACCAGAACCAAACAAGGCGACGAAGAAGAGACCACCAAAAAAAGGTGTGAACGGAAGAATTTCTGAATACAGGAATGAAGCTTGAATAAGAATGTGTGTGGAAAGGTGGGACGACTTGTACAAGCGGGAGGAGTTATGGCACATATTCATTCTCAAGGGTCGGTTGTGTTCGAGTCACCATTGCTGCTGGAGCTTTCGTTTCCCCGACCATTGTCATCTGCAGGGATTCCCCCACCTCTGCAGCCCTCTCCATCTGTTGCACTTTCTTCCTCTGCTTCAATTTCTGTGCCCACAATATGAGGAATGACAAAAGCACTAACAGCAATAATCCACCCAGAACAGACCCAATAATTGGCCACACTTTTTTAGAATTCTTTTTCTTTCCCCCTCCTCTTGGCCCAGGACCCACGTTTGGAGGAGATGGAGTTGGAGACACTGGTGCTGGAGAAGGCGCAAGAGACTCAACAACTATGGAAAAATGCCCTTGCTGGATTGTCGAACATACATTTCCAGAAGTCACATTGCTCAAACTCGGAAAACCATTTAAATCAAACCACACGCACTTTGCAATAGACCCATCTGGAGCTGAACGGACATTCAGGAATGAGATATTTAGGGGGTTACCAGATGCCATGATGTCCAATTCAGGCAAATTCGTAGCAGATAAATTTGAAGCATCGTAAGCAAGGAGGCCCAACACTGGAGCAATGTAAGTATAACCAGGCAGCGGATAATATCTCAAAGACCAATTGCCCAAATTTTGGTAGACTAAAACAACCCTCTCCACATATGGCTGCACCACTACTCCTTCTGGAATCCCAAACTCTTTGTACATCCGAACACCTCTACTTTTCAAGCTACCACTCCTGAGCCTCATGGCAGCAATCTTAATCCCAGTCAAATTCGAAGGAACAATCCCATCATACGGAATGCCAGTCCTAGGTGGAACAAATGCCCTATAAGCATAATCTTGGAGGAGAGCATCAAGGGCACGTGCACTGTTTGTTGATTGAGCATTAAACCTTGGCAACCAGAGGATCAATGTAAGAAGAGAAAGCATCGCGAGACTTCGAAGAAGCCCCATCGATGCTTTGAGATGTTAGAATTCAGCAGAATAACACTCAAAAAACGTTGCAAAACCCAAAAGTAAAACCAACCACGAAGCCAGCCGTCACAATCTTCTCCTTAACAATACCCCGAATCCAAACCAGAAACTAAAAACTCTAACTTAAAGAGATATTGCAGCTAGGTTCTTCCAAAGAAAATTCAACGACTACAAAGCCTCAAACTTGCAACTCCATAGTTGGTGGGTGACACGTCTATCCATATATATATATATACCTCTCCTTTTCTATATCTATAAAAATAAAAAATGGAAACAACGGATACTGTATAAAAGAACCCCAGATTCGCCAAGTAGAGAGTATGAAGCAGTTCTGGAAGGTTAACGGTAGAAAACCCTTTATATTTTAATTTTTTCTCTCTTTTGGAATTGCTTGTACAAGACGCTCTCTTATAGGCCCAAATTAAACACAGAACTTTGCGAATCTTCGCAGCATTTTCTCAATAAGAGTCGAAATTAAAGAGCCAATCTTCACAATTACAGCAACTAATTAAAAGTTTTAGAATTAATCAAATCATGTGGGCTAATAAAATGACTGCCAAATAATACACATTCCAAAGAAAAACCGAAAGCAACGATAGAGACTTTTTAGTACCTGGATTCAGAATTCCAAATGGGTTTTTCACTTGACAAAAATTAGAGGTTTTTCTTCTCCAAAACCAAGCTGCTGAAGATTCACATTAGCCAAGCAAGAATCTTGAGATAATAAATCATGATT
>Ga0325400_1002490_pt1 | contig 16191 bp, 7 predicted proteins | sample PopdelMetagenome_2_FD_205662 | JGI IMG/M metagenome (GOLD analysis project Ga0325400, IMG submission 205662) | Populus deltoides microbial communities from Bellville, Georgia, United States - Xylem-PdKOR-R1 | ecosystem: Host-associated > Plants > Phyllosphere > Stem > Wood/Secondary xylem... | reverse complement strand
CCCGGCGTTTGAAACATCAATTGATGAACTGGCCGTTAAAGCCGGCATGGACCCGCTCGAATTCAGGATCAAGAATTACGCCGAGCAGGACCAGAACGAACAACGGCCATTCTCCAGTAAGGAACTGCGCGAATGTTACCGGCAGGGCGCCGAGAAGTTTGGCTGGGCCAACCGCAATCCCGAACCGCGCTCGATGCGGGAGGGCAACCAGCTGATTGGCTGGGGTGTCGCCACCGGAAGCTGGGATGCCAACCAGATGCCCGCGCAGGCCGGCGCTGTTCTGTCGACGGAAGGTAAACTGCTGGTCGGCAGTGCTACAACCGACATTGGTACGGGGACGTACACGATTATGACCCAGATTGCTGCCGAAACGCTGGGTCTGCCGATTGAAGACGTGACCTTTAAGCTGGGTGACTCGTCGCTGCCAACCGCTCCGCTGGAAGGAGGGTCCTGGACGGCGGCTTCGGTCGGAACGGCCGTGAAAGAAGTCTGCGACAAGATTGGGGAAAAGCTCTTCAAGCTGGCGCAGAAAATGCCGGGTTCGCCATTCGCCGACGCCAAATACGCCGATGTTCTTTTTGCCGATAAAACGATTTCGCTGAAGTACAATCACGCGGCTGCCACGCCCATCGTTGATGTGATGCGGCACGCGCACGTTGTGAACCTGAACGCTGAAACGACGGCTCTGCCCGACATGCTGACCCAGCGTAAATACACGCGGGCGGCTCACTCGGCGGTGTTTGTCGAGGTGAAGGTAGACGAAGATTTGGGCACGGTTCACGTAACGCGCGTGGTCAATGCCATCGCGGGCGGACGGGTTCTGAACGCCAAAACGGCGAACAGCCAAATTTTAGGCGCAACTGTCTGGGGCATCAGCAAGGCCCTGGAGGAAGAATCCATCGTGGATTACAATTACGGTCGATTCATGAACCACAACCTGGCCGAATACCACGTAGCCGTCAACGCCGATATTCCGGACATCGACGTTATCTTCGTGAAGGAAGACGATACCATCGTCAACCCGCTGGGTGCTAAAGGGCTGGGCGAAATCGGGATTGTGGCGACTCCGGCAGCGGTAGCCAACGCCGTTTTCCACGCAACCGGCAAGCGCATCAACGAGTTACCGATTACGCTGGATAAAGTGTTATAAACAGAAATGGCTTAATAAATGTCCTGCGTGGTCAATGTTGCTAAAGGCATTGACTACGCAGGACATTCGTTTAAAATAGATCCCAAAATGGCAACCAACTACATTGGACAACCCACCAACCGGGTTGACGGAATCGCTAAAGTAACGGGACAGGCTAAGTACGCGGCTGAGTTCCGGGGTGATGGTCTGGCCTACGGGGTGGTGGTGTCCAGTCCGGTTGCCAAAGGAACCATCTCCCGCATTGATTCGAGCCAGGCTATGGCTTTGCCGGGGGTGTTGCAGGTATTCACGCACGAAAATATATCCCGCCTGGCCTGGCTTGATCTGAGCTACAAAGATCTGGACTCACCGCCCGGTTCGCCGTTTCGTCCGCTGCACAGCAAAGCGATTCAGTTCAGTCAGCAGCCTATTGCGCTGGTCGTTGCCGAAACGTTTGAACTGGCCCGTTACGCGGCTACCTTAGTCCAGATTGACTACACACTTGAAACGCCCGAGACGGATTTGCAGGCCAATCTGGACAAAGCGTTCAAGCCGAAAAGGTCCAAGATCGGCTACCAGAAACCAAAGTCGCGGGGCGATTTTAATAAGGCCTTTGACCAGTCTGCGACGAAGGTTGAAGCGCAGTATTTTCACAGTGCTGAGCATCACAATCCAATGGAGATGCACGCTTCTACGGTGCTGTACGCCAAAGATGACCACCTTACGGTGTACGACAAGACGCAGGGTGTGCTGAACAGTCAGCATTACATCTCGATGATTTTTGGGCTGCCGAAGAAGAAGGTACGGGTTTTATCGCCTTTTGTCGGGGGAGCCTTTGGGTCTGGTTTACGGCCGCAGTACCAGTTGTTTCTGGCGGTTCTGGCTGCGCTGCAGCTGAAACGTTCCGTTCGGGTGGTGTTAACCCGGCAGCAAATGTTCTCATTTGGTCACCGACCGGCCGCGGTGCAGCAACTGGCGCTCGGAGCCGCGCCCGACGGGACGCTGGAAGCGGTTCACCACGCGGCTTTTTCGCAAACGTCGCAGTTCGAAGATTATACAGAAACAATCGTCAACTGGTCGGGGACACTTTACCATTGCGCCAATGTCGAGCTGATTCATAAACTGGTTTCACTGGACATTTACACGCCCCTGGACATGCGGGCACCCGGTGCGGCCACGGGCGTTCATGCGCTGGAATGCGCGATGGATGAACTGGCTCACGAGCTGGGTATGGATCCGCTGGCGCTGCGCCTGAAAAATTACACCGAGGAAGATCCGCTCAAAGGCAAACCTTATTCCAGCAAGGAACTGCGGGCTTGCTACCAGCAGGGGGCGGAAAAATTCGGCTGGGCCAACCGCAACCCCGAACCGCGTTCGATGCGGGACGGCAGCCAGCTCGTTGGCTGGGGCGTGGCTACGGGTATCTGGGATGCCATGACGGTGCCATCCAGGGCTAAAGCCGTTCTGTCGTCGGATGGCAGACTGACGGTGAGTAGCGCCACCGCCGACATTGGTACGGGGACCTACACAATTATGACCCAGATTGCCGCCGAGACGCTGGGCTTACCCCTTGAAGACGTAACCTTTAAGCTGGGCGATACCTCCCTGCCGTTCGCCATTTTTGAAGGCGGCTCGGCCACCGCCGGTTCCGTCGGGATGGCCGTTAAGAGGGTGTGCGAAGCGATCCGAAAGCAGGTATATAAACTGGCTCAGAAGATGCCTGACTCCCCGTTTGCCAAAGTAGATTATGCCAATGTGCTGTTTGTGGACGGAAAAATTCAGCTTGCTCATTACCCAACTATTCAGGTTCCCATCGCGGAAGTGGTGCCGCTAATCGGCGGGAAGCCGCTTGAGGAAACAACGACGTCGCTTCCGAATATGCTGAAACAAAGCCGGTATGCGCTCAACACCCATTCAGCGGTGTTTGTGGAAGTAAAGGTCGATGAGGATCTGGGAACGGTCAAGGTTACCCGGGTCGTGAGCGCTATCGCGGGTGGCCGTATCCTGAATCCAAAGACCGCGCGTAGTCAGATTATGGGCGCGGTGGTTTGGGGGATCAGCATGGCCCTGGAGGAAGACTCGGTTATGGACACGAATCTGGGCCGATTTATGAATCACAACCTGGCGGAATACCACGTTCCGGTCAGCGCGGATATCCACGACATCGAGGTTCTTTTTGTGGAAGAAAAAGACACTGTAGTTAACCCAATGGGAGTCAAAGGGCTGGGCGAAATCGGGATCATTGGCGTTGCCGCGGCCGTTGCCAACGCTGTTTTTCACGCCACGGGTAAGCGCGTGCGGGATTTGCCCATTACGCTCGATAAATTACTATAGACAAAAACAGCCGGCTTCCTGGAGTAATTGGGGTTGGGTTAAGGAAACTTCGGTTCTTTATTTTCTGTTAGCTTTTAGAATAAGGCTATCACAACGTGACAGAAAATAACATTCCCGCCCAAAGCGGATCCAAGCTGACCGATGTTGATCTGACGGGTTACGAACAGATCGAGGTACTGGGTGCTCGTGAACACAACCTGAAAAATATTGACGTGACGATTCCCCGCAATAAGCTGGTGGTTGTTACGGGAATTAGCGGCAGCGGCAAATCGTCGCTGGCGTTTGATACCATTTACGCCGAAGGACAGCGCCGGTACATGGAAAGCTTTTCCGCCTACGCCCGCTCGTTCATCGGTGATATGGAGCGCCCCGACGTTGACAAGATCAACGGGCTGAGTCCGGTGATCTCCATCGAACAGAAAACAACTTCCAAAAACCCACGGTCGACGGTTGGGACCACGACCGAAATCTACGACTTTCTGCGGTTGCTCTACGCCCGGGCCGGGGAGGCTTTCTCCTACGTGACGGGCCGGAAGATGGAGCGCCAGTCGCAGGACCAGATCATCGACGCAATCCTGAGCCATTACACCGGTAAAAAGCTGACCCTGCTGGCGCCGATTATCAAGGGCCGCAAAGGACACTACCGGGAACTGTTCGTGCAGGTGGCCAAACTGGGTTACACCAAAGTACGGGTCGACGGCAAGGTGCAGGACATTGTGCCGAAAATGCAGCTCGACCGATACAAAGTCCACGATATTGAAATTGTCATTGACCGGATTATTCCGAGCGCCGAGGATCGTTATCGCCTGAGCCAGTCGGTGCAGACGGCGCTGAAACAAGGTAAAGGCGCGATGCAGATTCTGGATGCCGACGATAAGGTGACGTATTTTTCCCAGAACCTGATGGACCCCGAATCGGGGATCAGCTACGATGAGCCGTCGCCAAATACGTTTTCGTTCAACTCGCCTTATGGCTGGTGCCCGGTTTGCCAGGGTCTCGGCGTTGTTGAAGAAATTACTGAAGAGTCCGTTATTCCGGATAAGTCGTTGAGTATTAGCCGGGGAGCCATTGCCCCCCTGGGTGAGTACCGCGAGCTGTGGTTTTTCCGGGAGATTGAAGTGATTCTGAAACGGTACAAACTAAGCCTGACCACGCCAGTCGAGAAATACCCGGCCGATCTGTTCAACCTGCTGCTTTACGGCACAAACGAAGAAGCGGGCGAACCGGCTGAGGCAGCGCCCGCCAAGAAAGGTGCCGAAGAAAAAGCGCCCATCAAATTTGAGGGCGTGATTACCTTTCTGAAACGGCAGCAGGAAAACTCGGATGCATCGGGGCGCTCCGACAAAATTCAGGAGTGGCTCAAGGACTTCATGGTCATTAAAACGTGCCCCGAATGCCACGGCGCCCGGCTGAAAAAAGAATCGCTGTATTTCCGGATTGACGACAAACCGGTTTCTGACCTGTCGAAGATGGACATCTCGGAGCTTTCGGCTTGGATGACGGACCTGGAGGATCGGCTGTCGAACCGGCAGAATGTCATTGCCAAGGAGATTTTAAAGGAAATCCGCAAACGCATTGGCTTTCTGCTTGATATTGGATTGGATTACCTGACGCTCGACCGGTCGCTGCGGACCTTGTCGGGGGGTGAGGCTCAGCGTATTCGACTGGCTACCCAGATCGGAACGCAGCTGGTTGGCGTGCTTTACATCATGGATGAGCCCAGCATTGGCCTTCACCAGCGGGATAACGTTAAACTGATTGATTCGCTCAAAAACCTGCGTGATCTGGGCAATACCGTTCTGGTGGTCGAACACGACAAGGACATGATGCTGGAATCGGATTTTATTCTGGACATCGGTCCCGGTGCCGGCCGGCATGGTGGACAGGTGGTCGGCGCCGGAACTCCGCCGAGGTTCCTCGAAAACGGGAGCTTAACCGCCGAGTACCTGAGCGGTCGGCGGGCCATTGAGGTGCCTGGAGAACGCCGGAAAGGGAACGGCAACCAACTGATCATCAAAGGCGCCACTGGTCATAACCTGAAGAACGTGACCCTGAAGCTGCCCCTCGGTGAGATGATTTCTATCACGGGCGTGTCGGGCAGTGGTAAGTCGTCGGTGATTCATGAGACGCTGTTTCCTATTCTGAATAAGCATTTTTATAAATCCAAACGGGAAGCGCTGCCGTTCAAATCGGTGGAAGGCCTGGAGCACCTGGATAAAGTGATTGAAGTCGATCAGTCGCCCATTGGCCGGACTCCCCGCTCGAACCCGGCGACTTATACGGGGATGTTCTCTGAAATCCGGACCTTATATGCCGAGTTACCCGAAGCGAAGATCCGGGGGTATAAACCGGGTCGTTTTTCGTTCAACGTCAAAGGCGGACGCTGCGAAGAGTGCGAAGGGGCTGGCATGAAGAAAATTGAGATGGAGTTTTTGCCGGATGTGCACGTTGTCTGCGAAGTCTGCAAGGGCAAACGCTTCAACCGCGAAACGCTGGAAGTACGCTTTAAGGGAAAATCCATCGCCGATGTGCTGGATATGACCGTCGAGCAGTCCCTGGAGTTCTTCGAGGCCCAACCCAAGATCCTGCGCAAAGTGCAAACACTGAACGACGTGGGACTGGGTTACATCACCCTCGGCCAGCACGCTACGACATTGTCCGGGGGAGAAGCCCAGCGGGTGAAGTTAGCCGAAGAGTTGTCGAAAAAAGACACCGGCAAAACGCTTTATATCCTGGATGAACCCACCACGGGGCTGCATTTTCAGGACATTGCGCACCTGCTGGATGTTCTGAACAAACTCGTCGACAAGGGCAACACAGTGCTGATTATTGAGCACAACCTGGATGTCATCAAAGTCTCGGACCACGTGATTGACCTGGGACCGGAAGGGGGCAACAAAGGCGGTCAGATCATCGCCGAAGGAACGCCAGAGAAGGTGGCTAAGGCCAAGAACAGTTATACCGGGAAGTTTCTGGCTATGGAGCTGAGCTAAAACATTCCTGTCGGATTGGCAGTTATCCTAAAAAACAAACCTCACCACGGTTATGGAAAATAAAGAGAAATTCGATCCGCAGGCACGCGATTCTTCATATTACTCGAATGACCCTTACCAACATGGCGACTCGGATTACGGCGCGCCGAGTCAGGGGGTTGGCGCTGGTGAATATCCGGTTCAGGGTATTGACGCCAGTGACGAACAGAGCGTAACCAGCAGTCAGAAAGACAACTATCGGGTGAACGACGAGCGGGAATCTGGCCCGGACAACGTTGGCACCGATCAGGAATGGGATGTTGATCCTGCAGCCATTGAGCGGAGTCGCCATAATTCAGCGAATGCACCGGAGCATGTGAGCAGTGGCCTACCCAGCAGCGTCGAAGGTATTCCGGATAACCCGTCGGATGAGGCCCTCTTTAACCGGAAGGGTGCCACTTATCTGGAACAGAACGACAACCCTGGTCAGAGCTACGACCCGCACCACGTAGGTTACGACGATAAGGATAAAGAATAAGCTAACCCAAATACTATAGAAAACGGCTTGTCAGCGATGGCAGGCCGTTTTTTTTGTGCCCTGGCGCCCGGAAAAATGCTTTTCGAAACAGCGGAACGCCATTCCCCTAGTTGGTTAACAAAAAGGCCAGTCAGTAGGCCGGCCAAAGCTTTTTATCAAAAAAGTTGCCGGGTCGCAGCCGGTTGGCTAATATTGTTTGTAGAAAAAGAAAACTGCTCTTTTCTAAACTCAAACTTCGTTCTATGATAACCTCAGTAAAGAATGTGGCCCGTGTGGCTATACTGGCGCTGACGCTTCAGGTTGCGCATACGGCGCAGGCTGACGACGTGGCCCCAGCCAAAGGCAAGTGGGAAAAGCTGTTCGACGGCAAAACGCTGAACGGCTGGCGCGGTTACCTGAAACAAAGCCCACCGCCGTCCTGGCAGGTTGAGGACAAAAGCATTGTGCTGGCCGGTAAAGGCGGTGGTGACCTGATCACCGATAAGGAATACGGCGATTTTGAGCTGGAACTGGAATGGAAGATTTCGGAAGGCGGCAACAGTGGCATTATCTACCACGTACACGAAGATCCTAAGTTCAGAGCGACCTACGCGACCGGACCGGAAGTGCAGGTGATGGACAACGAACGCCATCCCGACGCCAAGAAGGGACGCGATCACAACCGGACGGCCGGTTCGCTTTACGACATGCTGCCCCCAACTGACGCGTCGGCCTATAAACCCGCCGGTGAATGGAACAAAGTTCGGATCGTGGTGAAAGACGGTAAAGCCGAGCATTATTTGAACGGCAAGAAAATCGTTGAATACCCAACCAGCGGCCCGGAATGGGACAAGATGGTGAGCGAAAGCAAGTTCAAAACCTGGGAAGGATTCGGGAAATTTGACAAAGGCCATATCGCCCTGCAGGATCATGGCGATAAAGTGTGGTACCGGGATATTCGGATTCGCGAACTCTAAGAAAGGAGAGCAATGGACAATAAACAGTAGGTAAGTTCTTTCCTGTTCTTTATTGTCTACTGCTTACTGTAAAAAAACACCCAACAATGCACACTTCCCGCCGTTCGGCTCTCAAAACCCTGGCCGCAAGCGCCTTAACCACTTCTGTGATGGACTCATTCGCTCATACAGAACCCACCGGACATCTGGCCCCCCTCGCCTTGAAAGGCCGCATCCGGCAATCCGTTTGTTACTGGTGCTACCGACACATTCCGTTCGAACAGTTCTGCAAAGATGTTAAAGGCATCGGCCTGGAAGCCGTCGACTTAACGGGGCCGGCGCAGTGGCCGATCCTGAAAAAGTACGGCCTGACCTGCTCCCTGGCGGAAGGTGCCGGCAAAGGCATCGATCAAGGTTTCAATGACCCCAAACTGCACGATGAACTGGTTGCGAGTTACGAAGCCTTCTTCCCGAAACTGAAAGCAGCTGGCTTAACTAACGTGATCTGTTTCTCGGGCAACCGGCGCGGTATGGCCGACGAGGAGGGCATGGAAAACTGCGTCAAAGGGCTGAAACGCCTGATGAGCAGCGCCGAGAAACACGGCGTTACGATGATCATGGAACTACTCAACAGCAAGGTGAACCATAAAGATTACATGTGTGATCATTCAGGCTGGGGCGCGGAGATGTGCAAGCGCGTTGGTTCGGACAACATCAAACTGCTGTACGATATCTACCACATGCAGATCATGGAAGGGGATATCATCCGCAATATCCGGGATCATAGCAAGTACATCGGTCACTTCCATACGGGCGGTAACCCCGGTCGTAATGAACTGGACGAAACGCAGGAAATCTACTATCCCGCCGTTATGAAAGCCATTGTAGACACTGGCTATAAAGGTTACGTCGGTCAGGAGTTCATCCCGAAAGTGGAAGCGAACGCCATCCAGTCCCTGCGGAAGTGCGTGGAAATCTGTGATGTTTAGCTTATAAGAAAGCTCTGGTGGAGCCCTGGGCTCCGCCAGAGTTAAACGGTGACTATGGTTTCTTCAGCAGGTCATCGATTGAATGCACCTCCCCATTTTTTACCACGGTGACCACGTTCCAGGCGTCTTTGATGGTCGTCAGTGGATCGCCGTTGACAATCACCAGGTCGGCTAGTTTTCCCGCTTCCAGCGAGCCTAGATCCTGATCGACACCCACCGTTTCGGCCGCCCACAGCGTCGCCGAGCGCAGGGCCTCGTAGGGCGTAAGACCCGCGTCGACAAAGCACTGGAGTTCGGCGTGGAGGCTCATGCCGTACGGAACAAACGGACTGTCCGTGCCGGTCGTAACGTGGGCACCCGCGGCAATCAGCGCTTTGATGGTCTTTTGCAGATTCCCGAAGTTGGTCAGGTAGCCGGGATTGATTTTGGTCACCTGAGCCGCCCCCGCCTGCAGTGCGTTCGTAAAACTCTCCGAATAGAAAGCCTTGTACTGACGATTCTCGAAGAAATTCGGGTCACGGCCCGCCAGTACGTAGAAACCGCCCTGAAGCGAAGCCGTTGGCGTGATGTTCATGCCCGACTGAGCCAGCAATTGAATGACATCCCCGTAGCTTCGGTTCATGGCCGTAATTTTCGGCGAATAGCCCCGGCGACTGGTTCCGCCGATATGCTCCACCGCGTCGACCTGATAACTCATGGCCGGGTAAATTTCGTGCGAGGAAACGGGCAGTCCATGAGCGTGGGCAAAGGCCGTGATGCGCTGCTGCATCGGGTCGGGCATTCGAACGTACGTCTTGATTAAGTCAAACCCCAGCCGAACGGATCGGTTTAATTCCAGTTCCAGTTGAGCCGCCGACGAGATTGAGGTCGCCAGGCCGTAATAGATGCGGGTGCCGTCGGTCAGGCCGCCCGTGAAGAACTGCCGGGGTCCCTTGCGCCGGCCACTGGCCCAGGCTTCTTTCCGTTCGAGGGCATCATAAGGGTCGGCGCCCGGTTCGCGCACGGACGTAATGCCGTACGAAAGCCACAGGCGCCCCTGTTGTTCGCCGGTCATGGCGTGCTGGTGAGAATGCATCTCGAACAGTCCCGGAATTACCGTTTTGTCAGAAGCATCAAGCACCTTGCCGGCCCGACCCGTTCGATGCGGTTCAATGGCTTTGATGCGGTTGCCTTCAACGAGAATATCCACATTTTTGCGGTACGTCGCCGACCGCCCGTCGAATACCTGACCCGCGTGGATGACCAGCGCATTGGCTGGCGTCTTTATCTGCCACGTAAATTGCAGCGGAATAGCCTCAATGCGCCCATCGGCCAGGAAGACCTGCTTAAGTGTGTCCGTCGCCAGAAAGACAATGCTTTGCGAATCGCCCGTCCAACTGGGGGCATCGGCTAGTTCGTTGGTGAGCCGTTTAGGTGGACCAATGGGATTACCGGCCCTGTCAACGGCGCTCATCCACAGCAGACCGTCAAGAATATAAGCCAGTTGGCTGCCATCCGGCGACCAGACGGGGCCGTTCTTGCCCCGGGTGCCGAGCGTCCGTTCGGGCACGGGGGAGACATGGCGGTCGTTGTTGCCGTCGGCCGCCCCGTCAATCGAAACTAGCAGAATCTCGCTGAGTCCTTCCCGGTAGCGCGACGAGTACACATCCAGTGCCGAAACGGCAATCGTTTTTCCGTCCGGTGACCAGGTGGGCTGACTCGGTACGAACAGGGACTCATGGTACTTTTCAACCTGTCCGTTGCTAAGCGTTACGACACTGAGCGTGCCGCGTCCCCAGACATTGCGCGGGTCGCCCTGGTAAAAAGCAATCCGTTTGCCATCGGGCGACCAGGTGGGGAAATTAACGTCGTCGGGTAAATCAACCAGCCGCCGATCCTGCCCGGTTGCCAAATCCCGCACCCAAAGGTCCATGTTACCCTGTCGATCCGAAGTAAAAGCCAGTTGGCTGCCATCCGGCGACCAGGCGGGGTCTGCGTCCAGATACGCATCATTAGTGAGGGCTTTGGGCTGCGGAGTTCCTTTCTGGACAACCCACAAGTCACCCAGGGCCGCGAACGCAATCTGTTTTCCATCGGGCGAGACCACGGGCCCTTTGATGCCCCGCACGGGTTGTGCCGTGGCCGGGGCAAAGTCGTAGCGTTTGCGCTGGTAGTTCCGGCGGGCCAGTGAGACCGTAGCCCGGAAAGGAACGAGACCACCGCCTGAGCGACCAACCTGCTGTTTTTTCAGTTTTCCGTCTGCCGTGTATAGATACTCATTGCCGGAAAGCCAGGTCACCCGGAATGGGAACACATCCTCGGCGGGCGCGGTCAGGACCTGGTTCTGGCCGTTAGCCACCGTGACGGCCGCCAGACCGCTCTGGTCTTTGGTCAGCAGGTTGTAAAAGACGCGCGATCCGTCGGGTTGCCAGGCCGGAGCCGCCAGACGGGCAGGACTAGCCAGTAGCAGGTGTTCGGCACCGCCGGCGTCCAGCCGGTATAGGCCGGGCGACTCTGTACGCTCCGAAACAAAAACAATCTGCGAACCGTCGGGCGACCAGGCCGGATTGTAGTCGTTGGCCGGGTTGTGGGTCAATTGGGTAAGCGCTCCGCTGTCCAGAGTCAGTTGCCAGATGTCGTAATTGCCGCTCCGGTCGGATGAAAACACCAGCCGTTTGCCATCGGGCGACCAATGGGGTTCCCGGTCATCGTAGATGCCAAACGTGAGCTGCTTTCTTTGCGCGCCGGTTTTGTCGACCATCCAGAGATGATAGGTGCCGTCCCAGAAGGCGTGAAAGACAATCCAGTTACCGTCGGGCGACCAGGCGGGCTGGCGGCAATCTCCCAGGGCGTTGGTGACGGGCCGGGCCATTCCGCCCGTGGCAGGCAGCGTCCAGATGGTACCCTGTAGATCCAGCGCGAGGGTTTTCCGGTCGGGCGAAAGCGCTGCCGCCAAGTTGGTGCCTTCCGTCAGGGTGACCTTTAACGAATCGGCTCCCGTGGCGTCAACGGTTCCCATGAAAAGCAAACCCATTAAAAACGCCAGTGCGCTGACGGGTGACCAAAAACTGTAACGATGTTTCATACCTGGGATCGGTAAAGTGAGCAAAGGTGGCGTAGACTTCAAATGGAAATAATGAACACGACAGGAAGCGCCAAAATCTACACTATTTGTCAATTAAGCAAATAGTATTTTAATTATATTGACCTATGGAATAAGAGGTGGCGTAAAAAGGGTGAGAACAGAATTAATTAGAAGAGATAAAAGGCTGATAGTAGTTGTCTAGTTAAGAAGGAAATTCTTATTATAGGATACTATATAAAATATTATTTTAATAAAAAGATATATAATTGGATATTGTAAGCAATAAATCAAATTAAATAGAATTAACTACTTGGTGATCTTGTTATTTGTTATTTGACTTTTATATTTGAGAAAACAATAGAAACGTCTTGCTTATTACCGGTTAAGTAAATACTCTTTTTATTGCTGGATTGGTATTAAAGTAAGATAATTTCGCTATTGGTTGAACTGTGCCAGGCATTGGGTTTGTACAAGGCGCGCCTTAAAATAGTTGCCTGAATGCGCTCTAAACCGGCGTTTTGGTGAGGCCGTAAAAAAACAACGTAGTACCCCTCTTATCGCATAAGCTGCCATGCTTCGGTTCGGCTTATGTTCTCGGTGAAGTGTCCTGTTTGTAAACAGGTAAACAAGCTAATAGCCGGGCTCCGGCTTCTCTATATACGTACCATACACGCATGTTTCTACCCGCCATTGAGCCGGGTATGGCCTGGTATTGCCTTATCCAAATGGCGCTTTCCCGCCGGGCGTTTCTGTTTCCCACCCATTCCGTATCAACGAATCCTTTGTATAACCTGACATCTGATGAGACACAAACGACTACTTCTAGTACTACTCTGGGTTACTTGTTTGACGGGACAGCTATTGGCCCAAAGTAGGGTCATAAAAGGCATTGTGACTTCCGGGGAAGACAATTCGCCCCTCCCCGGTGTGAACGTGGTCCTGAAAGGAACCACCGTCGGAGCGTCCACGAACGCAGAAGGCGCCTATTCGATTTCGGTACCCACCAACCTCTCAAAAAGCGGAACGCTGATTTTTTCTTTTATCGGAATGCAGACGCAGGAAGTTCTGGTTGGCAACCAGAGCACCATTTCGATTACCCTTAAACACGACGCCACGGCGCTGGACGAGGTCGTCGTGAGTGCCCTAGGTTTCAAGGAAAACGCCGACAAGCTGGGCTCGACGGCGGCCAAGATTGAAGCCAAAGACCTGGTGCGGTCGGGTGAAACCGGCGTCATCAACAGCATGGCCGGAAAAGCCGCCGGCGTGCTGATTACGCGCTCTTCAGGCGATCCCGGCGCAGGATCGTACATCCAGATTCGGGGACAGAACACCATTACCGGAACCACGCAGCCCCTGGTTATTGTCGACGGGATTCCAATCAGTAATTCAACCCTCGGCGACCAGACGGCGGGCGTTACGCAGCAGTCCCGACTGAACGACATCAACCCCGACGATATTGCTTCGATGCAGATTCTGAAAGGGGCTTCGGCCGCGGCTCTCTGGGGATCGCGGGCGGCCAACGGAGTTATTGTGATCACGACCAAAAAAGGCGCTAACAGCAGTAAGGTCAATATCTCGTTCGGCTCCACCGTCTCGTTCGACCGCCCCAATCGGTTGCATCCGTTGCAGGAAAGTTACGGCCAGGGGGCCGGGGGTGTCTACAGCCCAACCAGCGCATTTTCGTGGGGCGATAAAATCTCGGCCCGCAGCGGGGGAGATGATGAGGTCAACACCAGCGGCCCGCGCTTCGAAGCCTACAATGGACAGGTCATCTATCCCATCATCCGGAAAAATTCCCAGGAGACCTACAACGATGCCCGGCGCGACGCCGTGTTCCGCACGGGTACGTACGTAGACAATAATCTGGCACTCAGTGGCGGTAACGACAAGGGCAACTTCTACCTCAGCCTGGGCGATCTGCGCCAGAAAGGAATTCTCAACGGACAAAGCGATTATTACCGGAACACGGTTCGGTTTAACACGGAGAGACGCTTTAACGATGTTCTGAAACTAACGACCAACGCCACTTACGCCCGCACCACGTCTAACCGGGTGCAGCGCAGCAACAGCGTCAACGGCCTTTACATCGGGATGCTCCGGACCCCGCCCGATTTTGACAGCCGTCCCTACAAAGGCAATTATTTTTCGTCGCCAACGGCCAGCCCGATTGTCAACCGCCAGCGTTCCTACCGAAATTACCTGGGCGCGTCGGCCAACCCGATTTACAACGATCCGCTCTGGGCCATTCATGAACTGACCAACTCGACCGAAGTAGACCGGTTTATTCTGAGTTCGGAAATGCTGCTGACCCCCGCCAAATGGTTCGACATCACGGCTCGCGGAGGAATCGACAGCTATACCGACCACCGCATCACGGTTTATCCGGTCAATTCGGCCATTAACAGCGGGGCCGGTAATTTTGAGGAGCAGATCCTAAAGGAGAATGAACTGAACATGGACGTGATTGGCCGGGCGTTCAAAGACTTCGGCAAGAACATCAGCAGCACGCTGATTGTCGGTTTCAACATCAACGACCGGAAGTACCTGAGTTTGGGCGGGACCATGAACACGTTTATCATCCCGGATGCGCCCGCCAACTTCAATAACTCGCTGGTGACCAACAACCAGCCCTACGATACCCGAACGCACCGCCGGACGGCCCGGCTGTATTCAACCCTGAACGTGGGTTTCTACGACCAGTTGTTCGTGAACCTGTCGGTTGCGGGCGAGGCCGGATCAACGTTTGGCAGCCAGGCTAAATCCACCTTTTATTATCCGTCCGCCGACATTGCCTGGCAATTCAACCAGTTGCCGTTGTTGCGGGATAACACCATTCTGTCATTCGGAAAACTGCGGGCTTCGTACGGGGTCGTGGGCGTTCAGCCGGACGCTTACCGAAACGCAACCACCTATGTAACCGCTTCGTTCAGCAGCTGGGCCAGCTCACTGAGCGGAACAGGCTACGGCAATGGTGCTTACGTGCGGAACAGCCGGCAGGGCGACCCGAACCTGCGACCCGAGCGCAAAACAGAATGGGAACTGGGAACCGATCTGCGTTTTTTCAACAATAAGCTGACCACCGGCATCACTTATTACCAGAACCAGATTGTCGATCTGCTGCTGGATGTAGCCGTAGCCGGATCAACGGGGTACACCTCCAGGTACACCAACGCGGGAACGATGGAAAACAAAGGACTGGAAGTTGAACTCAATTACAACCTGCTGCAACGCAACTCGTTCAACTGGAACGTCTTTGCCAATTGGAACCGGAACATCAACCGCGTAACCGATCTGGCCGGTACGGATATTATTACGCTGGGCGGTTTCAGCACGACGGCCAGTACGGTGGCTAAAGTGGGTTACGCCATGTCGTCGCTGTACGGCGGGGTCTACCAGCGGAATGAAAGTGGGGCCATGACGCTTAACGCCAACGGTTTTCCGCAGGTGGCTTCTTCATTCGGCGTGATTGGTAATCCTAATCCAAAATGGCGGGGGGGCTTCGGGACGAATCTGTCGTATAAAAAACTAAGCCTGAACGTACTTTTTGAAACCTTCCAGGGCGGTGATTTTTACACGGGTACGCAGGGCGTGCTCTACCACTTCGGGACGCACCGCGATGTGGGTAACGAAGTAACGCTGACGCAGGATCTTAAAAACTACGCGGGCAAAACGATCGCGGCCGGAACGACGGTGCGCGGGGCAATTAAGGATTTTGGGGCCGGACCGGTGCTGCTAGATGAGTCGTACTACACCTCGATTGGGGGCGGATTCAGCACGCTTGTCGAACAGTTTATCCGCGACGGAAGCTGGACACGACTGCGGGAAGTATCGCTGGGCTACAGCTTTAATTCGGAGAAATTCCGGCGCAAAACCCGGTTGCAGTCCATCGACTTTACGGTAACGGGCCGGAATCCGTTCCTGTGGACCAAGGTTGTGGGTATCGATCCGGAAACGGCGCTCAACGGGGCCAGCAACTCGCGGGGACAGGACTATTTCAACAGTCCGAATACTAAATCACTGCTCTTTAGCCTCAAAATCACGTATTAATTCCCACCTCAGCGACAGAAACATGAAGACAATCCATAAGTCTGCTTTTGCTTTGCTACTCGGCCTGCAACTGATTTCCTGCAAATCCATTGTCGACAACCTGAACGTTGATCCCAACAACCCGACGGGGGCGTCGGCCACCTTATTGCTCACCGGTACGGAAATCGCCAACATGGCTACCCA
>Ga0325400_1002487_pt1 | contig 16201 bp, 17 predicted proteins | sample PopdelMetagenome_2_FD_205662 | JGI IMG/M metagenome (GOLD analysis project Ga0325400, IMG submission 205662) | Populus deltoides microbial communities from Bellville, Georgia, United States - Xylem-PdKOR-R1 | ecosystem: Host-associated > Plants > Phyllosphere > Stem > Wood/Secondary xylem... | reverse complement strand
CCTTTTGTCTTCTTTACCCAGACGGCCACCAGGGAACAAATCAACCGGGCTTATGATCTGAATGTGCAGGGATTTTTTGAAAAAAGAAATGCGTTGGGTGAACTCCGGCATCAACTACAGTCGATCATCAACTACTGGACCGATAGTCTGCATCCCAACCGGTTTGCGCAGGGTAACTAAAAAAATAACCAGAAATCAATGCCCTAAAAGTTCTGTTCCCTTAACTAAAGGGACAGGAAGCGTTGGCTATGACCATTTTATAGTCATTTCAATCGGTTATCGTACTCGGTTTATTGGATTATTCGGCACTATTTTTGTTACTTTTTGGGTGAGTATGGTTAGTTGAACCTTCCTATCATTCATCACCATGATTTGCCCAACACACCTCGGAGTAAAGCCGACCCTATTGGTTGCCGATGATGATCCGTTCTTTCGTCGCTTGCTGACCTACCAGTTGACCAAAGCAGGTTATCAGGTACTTACCGCTCAGGATGGCCGCCAGGCGCTCGACTGGTTGAATCAGGGCCATTGCAAACCGAATCTGGTGCTACTGGATTTGTTAATGCCGCAATACAGTGGGCTTGAAGTGATGGCTAAAATCAAATCCTTCGCCCACAAGCTACCCGTAATTTTAATGTCGGTTGCCGAAGAGCACATCGCCCGTCAGGGAGTGAATGATGCAGAACCAGATCTCTTTTTGCAGAAGCCTTTTGGTGCTGGCCAGTTGCTGGCGAGTGTTAAGTCTTTACTGTTGTGCCTCGAATCGGCCGAGCGTTTGACGGCTACCGTTGAATAAATCGGCCAGCTTTTGCTTCCTATATACTGAATAGACTTGCTCCGGTTGCACCCGCGCCGAATGGCAGGCCGTTTCCCGTTTGCACAGCGCCTTATTGTACGGTTGGAACGACTGCGGACCAAACGACTGTTAGCGGCTTCTTTCCTCCTGAATGGTTTGTTTCAGCAGCGAATACGTGCCTTCTTCTTCCACCTGGACGATAAAGCGAGCATCCCGCACATGAATGGCAAATGAATGGATAACCTCATCAGGAAGGTCGAACTGGGTGCGCAGATACAGCCAGAAATAAGGCAGCAGAAGCAGTGAGGGGTCGGCGAGCAAATCCTCTGAGAGTTCCCGTAAGGTAGCTGGTCCGCCGGCATCAAGGAGGATGGTGGCTAACGATCTAGCCAGACGAACCGCATGCTGCTGCTTATCCTGAATATCCGCGACCATTTTTTTTAGTAAAGACTATTACCCAATTACAGATCTTGGTGAACCGGTAACATCAAATCAGAACAAAAAATTCACGCTCTGATTTGAAGCGTTCAAAAAAAGAACTGAGTTTCTGCTGTTAACGGAGGATTGAGGCTATTTCCCAATACAGAACTTACTAAAAATCGTCGCCAGCAAATCATCCGTGGTGATTTCACCGGTTAACTCGCCGAGGTGGCGCAGCGCATCCCGCAGGTCGATAGCCAGCCAGTCGGGGGTAACGCCCGCGTCGAGGCCGTCCAGTACGCGCGTGAGGGCTGCGTCGGTCTGGGTTAAGTGCTGAAAATGGCGCAGATTCGTGACAACGGCGCTGCCCGTGGTGACGTTCCGGTCCGTTTTCACGCGGTTGACCAGTTGCTGCTGTAGCGATTCGAGTCCCTGTCCGGTGGCAGCCGATAGCCAGCTGATTCCAGCATCAACGGCCGTTTGCAGCGCCTGTTGGCCTGCTTCATCCAGTTTGTCGACCTTGTTGCCAATCATCAGGTACGGCTTCTCGTAGGCGCGCAGCTCATCCAGCGTCGCTCGCAGCTCGTCCGGCGTTGTGGTGGCAGCGTCGAAGAGGTAGATGATTAAGGCGGCTTCCCGCATTTTCTGCTGCGTACGCTCCACGCCGATGGCTTCGATGGTATCGGTTGTGTGCCGCAGACCCGCTGTGTCAATGAGCCGGAAGCGAATACCGTCGATAAATAATTCGTCCTCAATTACATCCCGCGTCGTACCGGGAATGTCCGAGACAATCGCTTTTTCCTCATTCAGAAAGAGATTCAGCAGCGTCGATTTACCGGCATTTGGTTTTCCGGCAATAACGGTAGCAATGCCGTTCTTAATGGCGTTCCCGACCGAAAAAGACTCGATGAGGGGCCGCAGCAGCCGTTGAATATCCAGAACAAGCCGCCGAAGGTCGTCGCGCCGGGCAAACTCCACATCTTCTTCGCCAAAGTCTAGTTCCAGCTCAATCAGTGCGGCAAACTCAATGAGTTGCTGGCGTAGATTTTTCAATTGTCGGGAGAAACCGCCCCGTAGCTGGGTCAGCGCGGCCCGGTGGGTGGCTTCGGAATCGGCGGCAATCAGGTCGGCGACGGCCTCGGCCTGCACTAGATCGAACTGCCCGTTCAGAAAGGCCCGTTGCGTGAACTCGCCCGGGTGGGCCATCCGAACACCTTCCTGCAGCAGCAGCCGGATAATCTGCCGGATGATGTAATCCGAACCGTGACACGAAATTTCCACCGCGTCTTCTTTGGTAAAAGACGCCGGACTCCGAAAAAGGGACACCAGCACTTCGTCAATAATGACGTTGTCCCGGTCGCGGATGGTTCCAAAGTGAATCGTGTGGGAAGCCTGCTGCGTAAGGTCTTTGCCGCGAAAAATGCGGTTGACCAGGCTGATTGCCTCTTCACCCGAGACCCGGATAACGGCAATGGCGCCAATGCCGGGTGCGGTTGCCAGAGCGGCAATCGGTTCTTGTTGTAAAATCATGGTATTAGCTGCGTGCCCCGCTGAGGTCCGTTGCGCTATTCCGCCGGTCCTCACTGGGACATTCGCCGGGCAGCGCAATCAACGGGGCGCTGAAGGAATCAATTTTGGAAAAATCGGTAAAGAACTAACCAGACCCGCAAACCGCTTTTCCAGCGGAACGGCCGGAAGGCCCAGCAGGTCGGCCAGTGAATCACCGAGGAAGAAACGCATTTGGGCGGCCGGGAGGTTCCGCAGGGTGGCCGGTAAAAACGTTTCTATGGCCGTTAGCAGTGATTTGGTTAGTCCGCGCCCCTGCTCCGAAGGCCGAAACTGCCGCTGGGCAATCAGCCGGTCGAGGTGGTAGGCTTCGCGTAAATTGAGGGGCAATAATTCAGGCGCTACGCCCAACAGGTAACCAACTACGTTAAAATGGTGCAAATACGCTTCTTCGTCGGCGGGTGCGGTAACGCCCGTTTTGCGCAGACCCCGGATGACGATGTAGGAAAAGGCCATGTTTGTGGCGGCCATGTCTTCTTGATTAACCGGATAGCCCCAGGTCATATCCCATTGGCCGCCGTGCAGGGTAAACCACCGAATAGCCGCGTGCAGCAGGCGAATTTTCAGACTATACGTAACGGCTTTGCCATTGGCCCAGTTGGCCTTCTGCAGAACCACAGCGACCCACTCGCCGGTTTCCTCCAGACGCTTCTGTGTATTCTGATGGATGCGCTGCGAAAGCCATAGCACGCGCGCGCCATCGGCTCCGGCGTAACAATAGGGCAGGGAGTAAAGACCTAACAGCAGAGATACCGCTCCGGCATGGTCGGCGCAGTACTGCATGCCCTGATCCATCAGACGCGGGTTGGCCCAGTCGGGAAGGGATGAAAACTGGGTTAAAAACTGCTGGACAACAGGCGGCTGGTCAGCGGAATTCAGGTTTTTGGTATCACCAAGCCAGCGCATCAAAGCGCTCAGACCCTCACGACCACCCTCTTCGGCGACGGCCGTAATAACGGCATCGGCGGGCGCATCACCCTGCTGCCGGTAGCGTTGTAATAAATCGTTGGTAAAAACTCGGCTGGGTTGAACCGTTCTCCACATAGCGTTCAGCAAGCGTTTATAAAAGTAAAACGCCCTGCTGAACGGATTAGTTTAGCCAAATCAGGTGGCGTTACCTATAAAGTCTGACCCGAGTCAATCGGAGGAACCTGGGCTGGTTGGGTGGGCTGAGCCGGCTGCTGGTAAGGGCGGGACTGCTGGCCGGGGTAGCCATACTGGTAATTGGGCGCAACAACATCAACGCCGGTTACAAAATACTTTGTTTCGCCGTTCCAGGGCATGCGAGCCAGTTTCTCTTCATAATGCAGCGTTACGCGCTGGCCGGTTCTGACGGCCTCGTTAATTTTGTTGGCTACAGAGTCGTCTTTCACCGAAAAGTCAAAATACTGCGGGGTCAGCGAGCCGGTTTCGCCCGAAAAGCCACCGACGTTCAGGACGCCTTCCCAGGTCTTGAACATAAAGCCGCGTCGGCTGAATTTGGAGATCGTACCGGCGCGCTCACCGTCGCTGTAACTCCAGGCGGTGAGGTAATAAAGAATGCCAAACGTTAGCAGTAAGGCAACGAATAGAATGGCAATGCCTCTCATGATTCAGAAATGGATTGGTAAGATAGGACACAACTACAGGGATCATCCCGTATCCCATACCAATAACCGGTTTACCGGGCGGGGGGTTTAAGAAGCGGGGAAGATTCAGGCTGCGGAAACCCCTAAAAAAGGCTTTACTTCGACCGAATGGCGGTAACGGGATCCATGCGGGCCGCAATCAGGGCCGGGAGAATGCCGGATACAACCCCGATGACGCTCGACACGCCCAGTCCCAGGATGATGTTCGCCGGCGATAAGGTGATTACCAGCGTGCCCAGTTGCATGAACGACAGCAGGTAAACCAGGAAAATGCCGACCAGCCCACCGATCAGACTCAGAAAAACGGCTTCAAACAGAAACTGGAACAGGATAAAATAATTTTTGGCGCCGAGGGACTTCTGAATACCAATGAGATTTGTTCGTTCCCGCACCGACACAAACATAATGTTGGCAATGCCAAACCCGCCCACCAGAATGGAAAAACTACCGATCACCCAACCGGCGAGGGTCAATACGGTGAATATCCCCCCGATGGCCTGCATGGCGGCTTCCGGCCGGTTAGTGGCAAAATTGTCTTCCTGCATGGGCTTGAGTCCGCGCCGGGCGCGCATGAGTCCGCGGACCTCGCTTTCCAGTTCGAGCAGGCCTTTGTCTTCGTCGAAGCCTTTAATGGCAATATCGATGCTGGGGTTGACCGAGTGAAACATCCGGGCAAACGCGCCGAGCGGAATGAGGCATTTGGTGTCCGGATTGCCGCCGAAGTTAACCATACTTTCTCCTTTTCGCTCCTGCACGCCGATGATCATGTACTTCAGCCCGTTCAGTTTAAAATCACGACCCACGGCGTTCTGGTTGGGAAAGAGCGCATCGGCAATCTCGGCGCCGATAATGGCCACGTTGCGGGCGGCATCGACTTCCTGCTGGGAAAAATAGCGGCCCTGTTCAATGGGGACATCGGAAATTTTGCTGTAGTCGAACGTGACGCCCTGGATGAGGGACCGGATGCTGTTGTTGTCGTTTTTGACGGTAATCTGCCCTTTAAAATCCATCGCCACGACGGCCTCCGCGCTTTCGAGTCGGTTGGCCAGGAACCGGTATTCCGCCATCGACGGATCGGGCCGCTGCCAGTACTTCCACCAGGGGGCATCGTTACTGAAAATCCAAGGCCATTTCTGCACGTATAGCACATTGGAGCCAATCCCCGCGAGGCTGTCTTTTACGTTTCGTTCCAGCGAATCGACCAGCGTAAAAACGGCAATAATCGCAAAAATGCCGATGGTGACGCCCAGCAGCGAAAGCGTTGTCCGGAGTACGTTAGACCGTAATGCCTGCCAGGCAAACCGGAAACTCTCAAACGTTTGACGAAGAAATTTCAAAGTAGTAGCTGCCCTGTTGGTGCGCTTAGGATAATACTGGGTGACGGTTCTAAATTAATCAGTTTCGTCTAGTACACCATACGTTTTATGCCGAATTACGCTGCCAGCCGGATATTTGGTTGTTTTTCGTAGCTTAGTGGTTCATGAACGTCAACCTGTATGAAACGAATTCTTCTCTTACTGCTAAGTGGCCCGCTGCTTTTTACCTGGTCATGCCGGTCGAGGCCCCAGGCATCGACGGTGCGGCAGGGGACCGGGCTTTACCAATACGATAACGAAAAAAAAACCGGCGCGGCCGTAGCCCGGCCAACGGGTCCTTACTATTCGGACCGACAGGGCGTTGTCGGCCAGAATGGGATGGTGGCCTCGGCTCATCCGGTGGCTTCGCAGGTGGGCGCGGCCATTCTAAAAGCGGGCGGTAATGCCGTGGACGCGGCCGTTGCTGTGCAGTTTGCGCTGGCCGTGGTGTATCCCGCGGCCGGAAATATTGGCGGGGGCGGTTTCATGGTTTACCGGGCCAGCGACGGGTCGGCCTACACCCTTGACTACCGCGAAAAAGGACCGCAGAAAGCAACAAAAGATATGTACCTGGACTCGGCCAAGAGTGTCATTCCGAATCTGAGTATAACGGGGCATCTGGCGAGTGGGGTGCCGGGGTCGGTGGATGGTATGGTGCAGGCGCATCAGCGGTTCGGGCGGCTGCCCTGGGCGCAGGTACTGCAGCCCGCCATTGATCTGGCCGAAAAAGGCGTGGCCCTGACCGAACGGGAAGCCCTGGGCTTAAACCGTACGCGGGCCACGCTCCGGCAGGTGAATGTGGGAAAACTCTACTTCATGAAATCCGACACCACCGACTGGAAGCCGGGCGAGCTTCTGATTCAAAAAGATCTCGCTCAGACCTTACGGCGCATTCAGCAGCAGGGCCGGGCGGGTTTTTACGAGGGCGAAACGGCACGTCTGCTGGTGACCGAAATGCAGCGGGGCGGTGGAATTATTACCGAAAGCGATCTGAAAGACTACCATACCGCCTGGCGGGATGCGCTGGTGGGTAATTACAAAAACTACAGGATTATCACCATGCCACCGCCGTCGAGCGGGGGCGTTGCGCTTTTGCAGTTATTGCGCCTGGTCGAACCGTACCCGTTGAAACGGTGGGGCTGGAACGGCGATTCAACGGCGCAGGTGATGATTGAAGCCGAGCGCCGGGTTTACGCCGACCGGGCCAAATTTTTGGGCGACCCGGATTTTGTAAAAGTCCCGGTTAGCCAATTAACCGATCCGGCCTACCTCAAAAGCCGCTGGGCGGACTTCTCGTTCGCGCAGGCAACCGACAGCCGGAACGTGAAAGGGGGCGCCATTCCCGGCTATGAGAGCATGGAAACAACGCACTTTTCGGTGGTCGATAAAGAAGGCAATGCCGTGTCCATCACCACTACGCTGAATGGCAGCTTCGGCAGCAAGGTCGTCGTTGGGGGCGCCGGTTTTTTGATGAACAACGAAATGGACGACTTCAGCATCAAGCCAGGGGCACCGAATATGTACGGGCTGATTGGCAACGCGGCCAACGCCATTGCGCCCGGTAAACGAATGCTGTCGTCCATGACACCCACCATCGTGGAGCGGGACGGCCAATTGTATTTAGTCGTCGGAACGCCGGGCGGCTCGACCATTATTACGTCGGTTTACCAGACGATTCTTAACGTGCTCGAACACGGCATGACCATGCAGCAGTCGGTCAACGCGCTCAAATTCCACCACCAGTGGACGCCCGACAAAACTATGTTCGAGAACGGCGCTTTTTCGGATGCTACGGTGCAGTATCTGCAATCGCATGGCTATACTCTGGAACGCCTGACCAATACGCTGGGCCGCATGGACTGCATTATGCGCCGGCCCGACGGAACTCTGGAGGGGGCCTCTGACCCGCGCGCGGATAACACGGCCGTTGGTTACTAAGCCGGACCGCCTTTTGAAAACCTTCCGCCCGACTAACCGTTTATTGATGACGGAGTACTAATGAGTTTGTTACCGCTATGAAAAGAAAATTGTTTTTGGCCTTGTTCGGCTGCCTACTGGCCTCGGTGTCCTGGGCGCAAACGACGAAGGCCACCGCTAACGCGGCCGATATCCGTAAGCGCCTTTCGCAGATCTACGATATGGATCAGAAAGAGCGCGCCAAATACAACGATATTGAGCGTCAATATGGATGGGGCGCCAAAGAAGCGCAGGACGCCCGCCAGCAGATTAAAGCGATGGACAAGCAACATCTGACGGAAGTTGACGAAATTATCCAGCAGGCGGGCGGCTATCCGGGTCGCACGATGGTTGGGCAACCCCTCGATCAGGTGGCTTTTTTGGTGATTCAGCACAGTACGGATGCGGGCGTTCAGGAAAAATACCTGCCGATGGTTACGGAGGCCGCTCAGAAAAATGAACTCGATAAAGCCAGCGTTGCCGTTCTGACCGACCAGATCAAAGTGCAGAAAAAAGAAAAGCAGCTGTACGGAACCCAGATTCAGGTCAATAACCAGGGACAAAAAGAACTTTATCCCGTTGAAGACGCCGGGAATCTGGATCAGCGCCGGAAAGCAATGGATCTGGAACCCATCGCTACTTACCTGCGGAAGATGGGGGTTAAACAGCCGTAAACTTCTGTCATCAGAACTGGCCGTTAATTTTGGCCGCTTCGAGTAAGCACTTGATCGCCGGGGAGTCCAGCTCTGCCGGCGATTCTATTTTAATGTGCCGAAGTGATTTGCCCGTTCCTTTCAGCAGTCGCTCCGGGTCGGGCAGCTTCGTGCCATGATGAAAGCCCAGGTTGACGCTCGACGTGAGTGGCGCGATATAGCAAATCTCCTCCGACATGCGCTGGCCAGTTCCGTACGTAATCGTTTTGTAACCGTTCTGCACGGATTCGTGCGCATCGGGGAGTACAGTGCGTACCAGCATGCGAACCTGAAGGGCAAGGTCGCGGACGGCCGGTTTATAATCGGCCAGAAGTGTATCAATAGTAAGTGGCATAAGATAGGGCAGGGTTGAATAGAGCAAAAGATAGAGCCTATCTGACAGAAATACAACCGTTTATAGGCTAATCTTTTTTACTGGCCCGCCTGTTGAAGCAGTACCAGCCAGGCTTCCTTCACCTCATTGGCGGCCAGCAGATTTTTCGCCCGGTTGTGCAGCAGGTCGGGCAGGTACAGACAACCATAACGGGCTTCTTCCAGGAGATTTTGCAGGACACCGGATTGCCGGTAAGACGCTACTTCCTGCGGGGTGGGTAAGGCCGGCCAGCTGGCTAACTTGCCCAGATCATTGCCGCTCAGAATAGCACTGTTGCGGACAAAAGAGGGCAGTTGGTCAAAACCAATGCCGGGCTTGGGGCGCGGAAGCTCGAAAAGCGAGTCCCCGTTCGCGCGGCAGTACCAGTCGCCACCCAGCCGGGCAATCAGGTCAATGCGGTGCGGGTCGATAGCGCCTTTTTCGTCGAAAATAGCCTCCTGAAAATGGGCCATCACGACTTCACAGATCACCAGCGTGCCACCGCCCGGTCCGTCGCTGGTTTCAACCATCTGCCTGACGTGGCATTCGTAGGAAGCCGGGGCTTCGGCCACGCGTGGAGGGCGTACGCGCTCGGACGGGGCGGGCGTTAAACCCGCTTTCGTGAACTCACTGACGCCCCGCTCGTACTCCGCACTCGTCATGGACATCTGTTCCAGCAGGGCATAATTGACCACATTAATCACCACTTCCGGGATTTCTTCCAGATTCAACAGCGTATCTTTCTTATGCCCGTGGCGGTTGCGGTTGGGCGCGAACACCAGCGTCGGGGGATTGGCCGCAAAGACGTTAAAAAAACTGAATGGACTCAGATTGGGCCGGCCTTCGCGGTCTACGGTGCTGACAAACGCAATGGGTCTGGGGCCAACGGAACTGGTCAGTAGCCGGTAAAAATCCGGCTGGGCCAGCTCGTGGGGATCAATGGTTTTCATAGATTTCAAAAACTCCGTTGAACTCTATCATCCCCGCACAACGCTGCACTATTATTTCTGTTTCGCGGAGGGCGCGGAGAAACGGGGAGTTCAGCGGAGGAGGTTAAGAAGAAGCTTTCTTTACTGGCTGAAATTGTGGTAAATCGAATCCATGATCCGAACAAACTGCTGGTAATCTTCTTCGCTCAGGTCGCCCCAACCCTGACGTCGGATATCCACGACTGACGGCAGCGCTTCGAGGTAAATCTGCTGCCCGGCGGACGTCAGGTAAAGCAGGGATTTCCGGCGGTCATCGTCGGCCATCCGGCGCTCGGTGAGGTCCTTCCGGCACATCAGATCAATCATCCGCGTGACGGTTGGCGCGTCTTTAGTGGTCAGGTCCGCCAGGGTGTTCTGACTAATGCCGGGATTCCGGTAAAGATGATCAAGGAGCACCCACTGATCGACGGTCAGGTCAAAGCCTTTTTCGTTAAATCGCTTCTGCAGGACGTTACGGATTCGCTTGATGGTGGTATCGATCTTGAAGAAATAAGCACGTTGGTCAGAGGGGTGAGTCATTGTGTTAAGTAAGTTGTAATCACCGGTTAATCATCGATGGTATACATTCAGCCATCCGGAGTGGTGAGGGAATGCCGAATGGCCCAAATTTAACCAAAGTAACTGACTAACAAGGATTCTGGCTTTTCTTCCCATTTTGGCACCAAATGGTACAATTATTCGTAGAATTATTTACTTATTTTTGCCCGGCTATTAGCGTCTAATCAACAGGAAAACTTAAACATTAAACGGAAGTGATGCAACCCACACTCCTTATTCTGGCCGCTGGTATAGGCAGCCGCTACGGTGGTATTAAGCAACTCGATCAATTTGGTCCGCACGGGGAAACCATTATCGACTACTCTCTCTATGATGCGGTTCGCGCCGGATTTGGCAAAGTTGTATTCATTATCCGGGAAGAGTTACGGAAAGATTTTGAAGAATTATTCCTGCCCAAGCTGGCCGGTAAAATCGAGGTTGATTTTGCCATTCAACGCCTGGATTCCTACGTTCCCAAAGAGCTGGGTACGGTGCAGCGGACAAAGCCGTGGGGCACGGGCCACGCCATGTTGTGCGCCCAGGATCACACCGATACCCCGTTTGCCATCATCAACGCCGATGACTTCTACGGCTCGGAAGCATTCCAGCTACTGGCCGATTTTCTGAAGTCGGATCCGGATGACAGGCTGCACGCGATGGTCGGTTACGAACTGGAAAATACGCTTTCTGAATACGGCTCTGTTTCCCGGGGCGTTTGCAGCGTCGGCGACAACGGCAATCTGACGTCCGTTGTGGAGCGGACTAAAATTTACCGTACGCCGGAAGGCCAGATCGTGTTCGAAGAAGCCGAAGGGCTAACCCCACTGGCGCCCGATACGCCGGTTTCGATGAACTTCTGGGGCTTTAAGCCGTCGGTATTTCCGTACGTACAGGAACAGTTCGAAGCCTACGCGCGTGCCAACATCAACGTGCCTAAAGCGGAGTTTTATATTCCGACCATTATGATGAATCTAATTCAGGCGGATCAGGGACACTGCAAAGTTTTCCGCAGCCGGTCTGAATGGTTCGGGGTGACCTATCCGGAAGATAAACCGCTGGTGCAGGCGTCGTTCGATCGATTGCACAAAGAAGGGAAATACCCCGCCAAGTTGTGGTAAAACATATAACAAAAGTGAGAAAGCAACAGACCCATCCGGTCTGTTGCTTCTTTTTTTAAGAATATTTTGCGTTTTTCCAATAGAGTCTGGTAAAAGACTGCAAAATTTTTATTTCACTTTTTAAAGTATTACTGGTAGTTCACCGTAAAACATTGACTTTTTCCTAGGTTAACCTTCATATTATAAACAACTTTCATGCGCTTACTATTTAGGTAATTGACTTATAATGAATAGGCTATAACTTTGTGCCCATCAAAAGCTCGGACAGAAGTAAGTAGGGTAAGTTACTAGTTATTGTACTTTATTAAGTCTGAATACAACCTGAAAAAGTGATATGAAAACGAAATCAATTTATAATAGTGTTCGGTTTGGTCTGGCAATCGTAGCCGTAGCCGGTTTAAGTGTTGTTGCTCCTGTATCGGCTAACGCTCGCGTTATCGACAGCCCTAAAGCAGAGTCAAAAGCATCTTCTTTTATCTCAATCCGCGAAGTTGGTGATCTGAAATTCCGCGTCGCCTTGAGCCAGCCTGTGAACGAGCGCGTTGGGGTAACCGTGGTTGACCGGGCAACAAACAACGTTCTGTACAGCGGTACGCTGGGCAAAACAGACGCCAAAGGTCGGGTATTGGACCTGTCGCAATTGGCCGATGGTGGCTACGTAATTGAAGTAGCGGTTGGCAAGGAACGCGTTTCTCAATCATTCGACATCAAAACGCAAGTCAATCGTGTTGTTTTGGCGCACAACTAAGCGCTCGCGGTTTATCGCGATAACCTATTAACGGCTGTCCAGCCTTTGCGTCAAAAGCCCTGTCGGATCGAATCCCGCAGGGCTTTCGCTTGTTATTCACCCTTCCCAAATTACGGTGCCCGCGTCTTCGTACCAAGGCTGCAGCTGCGGCTGATACCGGGACTCAATGCTGGTACGCCGAATCTTGAGCGTGGGCGTTACCAGGTTGTTGTCCGTTGTCCAGTGATCCTTCACAATCACCACCTTTTTGACGCGCTCGTAGGTGTCTAAATTGCGGTTCAGCGCGTCGATGGTTTCGGCCAGACTCTGGGTCACCGCTGTTTTGTCGGCCTGTCGGCCCTGATCGGAGAGAACAATCAGCGCAATAGGCTGTGGTAACTGCTGACCCGCCACGCAGATCTGCTCCACAAAGTGATTCTCCGCAAAACCGTGTTCGATTGGCGCGGGGACTATGTATTTCCCTTTGGTTGTTTTGTAAATGTCTTTCAGCCGCCCCGTGACTTTTAGAAACCCTTCGGCGTCCAGGTCGCCCGTATCGCCCGTGTGCAGCCAGCCGTCTGCATCCAGAACCGTCTGCGTAAGCGCGGGTTCGCGGTAGTAACCCCGTAGCGTCCAGTCACACTTGATCTGAATTTCGCCGGACAAAGCATCAATCCGGGCCTGAACGCCCTTATGGAGCTGACCCACGGTGCCGTCCTTTAGCTCATCGGGAGGCATCAGGGTCGTGGCTCCCAGCGTTTCGGTCAGACCGTAGGCTTCCTGAATGAAAATACCCAGCCGACGAAACCATTGAATGAGCGAAAGCGGCATCGGAGCTGCCCCGGTCAGGATTAGTTTGGCCTGATCAAGACCCAGCGCCCGTTTTATGTTTTGCTTCACCAGTGCAGAAAGGAGGGGCGTTCGCAGCAGCCAGTTCAGTTTTTGCTGGGGCAGCTCAGCCAGGATCTGCTGCTGAATTTTGGACCAGATATGGGGAACGGCCAGAAAATGGGTCGGTCGGGCCGAGGCTAGATTGGTCCGGAAGCGATCCGCCGACTCCGAGAAATAAACGGTTCCGCCGGCAATCATGCTGGTGGCTTCTACCAGGCTACGCTCGGCGACGTGCGAGAGCGGCAGGTAAGAGAAAAAGCGCGGATTCCGAATGTCATGCCGCATCATGGGCCGGGTGGCATCAATGGCGCTGGCCATCGCTTTATAATCCATCATTACCCCTTTGGGGTTGCCCGTAGTGCCGGAGGTGTAAATAATGGTAAACAAATCGGAGGGGTGAGGAAGCGGACAGTGCGTCATCGGGCTATACTGCTCCAGAATAGTTTCCCAGCGACTACCGTTGAGGTCGGGTAGCTGACCGGTCAGAATAACGCAATGCGTGTGGGCTGGTATCCCGGATTGGCTGGCGGTCCAGTTGTCTACTTTTCCGACAAACAGCAGGGAGCAGCCACTGTGGGTCAACACGTTTCGAAGTTGCTGCGCGTTCAGGGTTGGGTAGAGCGGAACCGAAACGTGACCACTCAGCATAATGGCCAGATCAGTGATGATCCAGTGAGCACAGTTTCTGGCGAGTAAACCGATATTGCTCTTGGGAGGCAGGTCCAGTGAATTCAGATAAGTAGCTACGATACGGGCCTGACGGCCGACTTCACCCCAGGTAAAGTCCTGATAACGACTGCCAACCGGTTGACGCAGATATACAGCATTGGGTCTTTGCTTTTCCCAATAGTAAAAATAGTCAATCAGGGTCTGGCCTTTTTGCAGATCAGATCGTAAAGCGGTCATAAAATTTAGGCTATCAACTGTCGGGTTAAAATAGTATTTTTTAGCCAAATAATCTAATTGATGGATCTAAAAAATTTATCATTAACAGACTTGTCTGTTACCTGTAATCCTAGTTCACATTAGCCAGGATCGCCTTATAATGAGCTCATATGGTGCGGGCCTGATAACAAACGCGGTGAATAAACCGCAGCTTCTCCAGTACGTTGGGTGGAATAAAGAAAGGATAGAGGTCGGAATGGCCCATGCTGCGGTTGAGGTTGTTCATCGCAAACGTCAACGGGAGCCATTGCGCCATCAGCGTGTGAAAATCTTCCTGCTGGTAAGGATCAACGGTGAGTTTGGCAGTCAGGCCGGTTAAGTCCGTTGGCACACGGGGCTGAACGCTCAGGCCAAAGGCATAACCCGTTTCGAGCGTGTCCAGAATGTGCAGATAATGCGCCCAGGTTTCGGCCCAGTCTTCCCAGGGGTGCGCGCTCGCGTAAGCGCTGATGTACTGGCTGTTCCAGTCCGGCTGGGGGCCCTGTCGATAATAGTGTTTGAGCGCTTCACCATAACTCTTGCGCTCGTCACCAAACAGCGTTCGGTACTCGGGTAACTGATCGGAATTATTAATAATCTGGTCCCAGTAATAGTGACCAACTTCGTGCCGAAAATGACCCAGTACGGTCCGGTACGGTTCGTCCATTGCCTGCCGGATCATCTCCCGTTCAATGTCATCGGCTTCCGCAATGTTGATCGTGATCAGCCCACGCCGATGGCCGGTTATGATTCGGGGCAGATTACTGTTTTTGGGATCAGCCAGGAAGTCGAACGAAAGGCCGTTCAGGGGATCGGTGGTTTTACTGACCAGCGGCAGCTTCATCCGGCGCAGGCTGTAAACCAGTCGGTGCTTGGCCGTTTCGATGGTTCGCCAGCGCTGAAGGTATTCGGGTCGGCGCAGGTTTGGAATGGTCCGATTTAAGGTACAGGCCTTGCAATAAGACGTTTGGCTACCTTCGGCCACCAGCCAGTTACAAACGCCGTGCTGGTTATTGATGCAGTAACGATAGAGGGTCGGTCCCTGGTCGTAAATTTCGTAAAGTCCATTGCCCTGATCCACGAGGGGCAGCAACTCCAGCTGGTGGACCACAAAGCCGAGCGGGTAGCCACACCGTTGACAGTGGTCGTTCTCGAAGTACAACAGCTGGCCGCAGTGCGTACATTTAAAAAGCTTCATAACACGTAGCCGCAGGCTTCACCGTCATCACCAATTAAACGACGACCCTGCTTTAAAGACTGTTTTACTTAACAGATCGGGTGGGGAAAAGTTCATCAGGGTTCGGCAGCGGACCATTTTGGCTTACCACCTAAAAGTCGGGCAGCCGAAGGAGGCTGCGCGTAATCGATGGATAAGCATTCTCCAAATGAGCATCAAAACCCGTTCCGATGTTCTGCCCAAAGGGGATTCGTGGTTAATGTCCTCTGATAAATTATAAAGTGTCGTTTTTGTTTGACTTAGTGTAAAGTTTAGTTTACATTTAGCTAACTAAACTTAGCTGACTAATGAAAAAAAATTTGTTGTTGCCGCACTCATTCCGTCTGGTTGGCTGGCTTTTGTTCATTCCGGCCGTGTTGCTTGGTTTAGCGAATATGTACGCGGAGTACAAGCCCGCGTTTTTGGGTGATTTTACCGACGAAACAGCCGCGTTAGGGGTTATCGTTGGGCTACTCTTTGTCGCCTTTGCCCGGGAAAAAGTAGAAGACGAAATGATCCGTCAGCTACGGCTGGAGTCGTTGCAGTGGAGCGTGTACATCAATTACGTTCTCCTGGCAATTGCCGTTGTGCTGTTGTACGATACGGCTTTTTTTAACGTAATGATCTACAACATGTTCACTATTCTGCTCGTGTTTATTGGTCGATTTGCCTGGTTGCTCTATAAGCTGCAGCGGAGAGAGGAAACGTTCGTATGAAGAATCGTATCAAGATCGCCCGGGCCGAAAATGATCTGTCACAAGCGGATTTAGCCGACCGCATCGGGGTCAGTCGCCAGACCATCAATTCCATTGAAACGGGGCGTTATGTTCCGTCGACGGTGTTAGCCCTGAAGATGGCGCGTACGTTCAACAAAGCCCTGGAGGAGTTGTTTCAGCTAGAGGATACGGACTAGGCTGCCGGTAATTGATCGGGTATAAAAGCACAGCCCATCGTTTAAAATTGTCAGTTTTAAACGATGGGCTGCCTTGTACACTAGAGACTAGTTTACCTTG
>Ga0325400_1002486_pt1 | contig 16201 bp, 13 predicted proteins | sample PopdelMetagenome_2_FD_205662 | JGI IMG/M metagenome (GOLD analysis project Ga0325400, IMG submission 205662) | Populus deltoides microbial communities from Bellville, Georgia, United States - Xylem-PdKOR-R1 | ecosystem: Host-associated > Plants > Phyllosphere > Stem > Wood/Secondary xylem... | reverse complement strand
CCGGGCTGACGCGCGGGGCGGACGATTACCTGACCAAGCCCTTCGCCTTCGCCGAGCTGCTGGCGCGCGTGCGGCTGCTGATCCGGCGCGGCGGCGCGGCGGCGACGGCGGCAGCGCCCCAGACGGTACTGCGCTGCGGCGACCTGGAAATGGACCTGCTGGCTAGGCGCACGCGGCGGGCCGGGCGATCGATCGACCTGCAACCGCGCGAGTTCCGGCTGCTCGAATTCCTGCTCCGCCACGTCGACCAGGTGGTGACGCGCACCATGCTGCTCGAGGGGGTGTGGGACTATCATTTCGATCCCGGCACCAACGTCATCGACGTCCATGTCAGCCGGTTGCGCAAGAAGGTCGACGAGGGCTTCGATCGCCCGCTGCTCCACACCGTACGCGGCGCCGGCTATCGCCTGGGGCACGAGCCGTGACGGGCCCGCACGGCGGCTGAGGGCGCGTGTTCCGGTCCACCGTGTTCCGCTTCGCAGCCCTGGTGTTCGTGCTTCAGCTGGCGGCGGCGGCGGCGCTGCTGTTCGGGACGGCGGCGCTGGTGCGCGGGCAGGTGACGGCGGAGGCGGATCGCGCCGCCGCGGCGCTGATGGCGGAATTGCGGGCGGTGCGAGCGGCGGGCGGCGCGGACGCGCTGGCGCGCGAGGTGGCGGCGCGCGCGGGGGGCGGGCCGCCGCCGCGCGCCGTGCTGCTGCTGGTGGATCGGAACGGGACCCGCGTCGCGGGCAATCTGGACGCGTGGCCGCCCAGCGTCGTCGCCGGGGGCGGAACGCGGAACGCGCTGCTGTATCGCACCGGTCACGCGGCACCCGAGGCGATGCGCGTCGGGGCGGCGGCGCTGCCCGACGGCGGCCGATTGCTGGCGGGCGCGGTGACGGAGGGCGAGGCGCGCGCGCTGCGGCGGCTGGAGGAGGCGACGGGACTGGCGTTGACGCTGGCTCTGGCCTTCGCCGCGGTGGCGGCCTGGGCGTCGGCGCGGCTGATCGTGGCGCGGCTGGAAGGGACGCTGGCGGCGCTGGACGGGGTGGCGGCGGGCGACCTGGGCCGGCGCGTGGCCCCCGACGCCGCCCGCGACAGCTTCGCCGACCTGGGACGCGCCGTGAACGGCGCGCTGGACCGGGTGGACACGCTGGTGACCGAGTTGCGCGTGGCGACGGACGCGCTGGCCCACGATCTGAAGAGCCCGTTGACGCGGATGCGGGCGGCCCTGGAACGCGCGGCGTCGAAGGCCGGGTCGGTAGAGGCGCTGGATCGCGCCCTGGTGGAGGCGGACCGGCTGATGGCGGTGGTGCAGACCGCGCTGGGCATCAGCCGCGCGGAGGCGGGCATTGGTCGGGAAAACTTCGCCGAAGCGGACCTGGGCCTGCACATGGCGGATATGGCCGAGATCTACGCGCCGCTGGCCGAGGAAACTGGTCGCACCGTACTGTTCGAGGCGGCTGAGGGGCCGGTGGTCGCGCGCGTGCATCGCGAGTTGCTGGCCCAGGCGATCGGCAACCTGATCGACAACGCGCTGAAATACGGGGGCGGCCCGATCACCCTGTCGCTGGCGGGCCGGGCGGACGGCGTCCGCCTGTCCGTGGCCGACCGCGGTCCCGGCATTCCCGCCGATCGCCGGCATCAAGCGCTGCGCCGCTTCGGTCGGTTGGACGAGGCGCGCGGCGGCGACGGCGCCGGGCTGGGCCTGGCGCTGGCGGCGGCGGTGGCGCGGCTCCACGGCGGCGCGCTGGTGCTGGGCGACGCGGCGCCGGGCCTGCTGGTGACGATGGACCTGCCGCGATGACGGCGCGGCGGCGGCCGATGCCGGAACGGCGGCGGGTGAGGCGCGGTCGCCAGCGGCCCAGCGTCTTGTACGCGGCGGCAACATCGTGTCTGCTTTCGCCCAATCCCGGACATTCAGGGCGCGGATGTTGACCAGCACATGTAGCGAGCGTTCTCAGCCGAGTTCATCCCTCGGACCTCGAAGCCGGCCAGCTGTCTTAGCCGTTCGAGTGCAGCATCCTCCCCAGTCGCCAACTGCGGAAACGCTACTCGCGTTCGCCCAATGGGCGTCTATCCCCCCTGCATACGTAAGCTCGACGTGGCATATGATGCCGCATGGTCAAGCCGCTCACCACCGCGCAGTTCTTCAAGCAGTTCCCGGACGACGAGGTTTGCCTCCAGCACCTGTTCAACGTGCGGTTCGGCCAGGGCTTCACTTGCCCATCATGCGAGCGGCCGTCGAACTGGTACCGGATCAAGGCGGAGCGGGCTTACTCGTGCCAGTGGTGCGGTCACCACCTGCACCCGACCGTGGGCACACCCTTTGAGCAGACCCGCACCCCGTTGCAGCTGTGGTTCTACGCCATTCACCTGTTCACGACGACGCGGCACGGCGTCAGCGCGAAGGAGCTGGAGCGCCAGCTGGGCGTCACCTACAAGACGGCTTGGCGCATGGCGGGTCTGATCCGCCAGCACATGGCCGACGTGGACGGCGAAGAGCCGATCGGCGGCTTGGGCAAGACGGTGCAGATTGACGAGACGTTCGTCGGCGGCCGTCAGGCTCACGGCAAGCGTGGTGGCGATCCCGCGCGCGGCAAGGCTACCGTGTTCGGCATGATGGAGCAGGGCGGCGATGTGGTCACTCATGTTGTCCCGAACCGCAAGGGTGCCACGCTCTATCCGCTGATCCGTGACGCCGTTCAAACCGGTTCGGTTGTCCACACGGATGAATACAGTACCTACCGCAACCTTACCGCGGTGACCGGCTACGCTCACGAGGCGGTGAACCATGCCAAGGGCGAGTACGTGTGTGCGCGTAGCGGTGCGACGGTGAACGCGATTGAGAACTTCTGGCGTCACCTGAAAACGTCGATTGCCAGCACTCATATCAGCGTGAGCAGCAAGTACCTCGGTCGTTACGCCAAGGAGTTTGAGTACCGTTTCAATCGGCGGAACGACGCGGCTTCGATACTGCCGGAACTGCTTTCGACGTTTGGGCCATTGACGACAAAGCACGATTAAAGGCATCCTTGTCGCCGAGGATGTTTTGCTCCCGTTCGGCGATAAACTCCTTTAGCTTTCCTTGGTCGCGGGCTTCACGGAGCGTTGTCATCTAGTTTGGCCTTGATGCTCTTGGCTGTCGGTATGGCGAACACCGTTCGTGTCAGGTCGTATAGCACCATAAGGTTGAAGTAGATAATCAGGAGCGCGGCCGAGTTCGCAAGCGCCGCACTAGGCGGTTTTGCCGGCAACAGCGGCTTTGCGATCACCAGAACCACTGCTCCGGCAAATAGGACCAGCAGAGAGTAGGCGGAGCGGCGCACCGCCGTCCTCGTGCGCGTGAATGGCAGGCCAGTGTCGTCCTGTAGCTTGTTGAGTTCCAGGTGAAGGCTTGCCGACGACGCGAGGGTGACGGCAAGGATGAAACCTAGCGTGGCAAGCAGCTCTTGATTGACAAAGCCTCTCAAGAAACCGTTATTATCGTTCAGCATCCATGGTTGAGCAAAGCTAATCGACAGAAGAACCGTCGCTAGAATTGTCAGGATCGTCCACGGCATCTTGTTCACGGCCAAAAATCCTGTTTCGCAAGTTAGCTAAGTAACTAATAACCTCGCTTTTATATCCACTAAACTGTGGAATAGTGGTAGTTTTTGGCTTCTTTGTCGAGACAAATCTTTCGCCATTCATAGATTTAGCGCTTAGTGTCCCTGCGCCTTTCTCAACATAATCTACGCCAGTTTGCACCTGATCATTTTGCGTAGAAACGCCGTCAGGACTTTCTAAGCCAAATTTGATACGCTGAGCGCCGGTCTTTTTGCCCGTCTCTTCTAAATCTTGCTCGAGAGCCTTCTCTGTCTTCCACATGTTGGGAACAACAAAGTCAAAATAGATGCTCCGCATCATGTTGCCGTGCTCTTTCGAGAACGACCAAAACTCGCCGCTGTCGAACAGGGGCTCGATCGCGATTAGGTAAGGGTGATCCTCTCGCGAGTTGATATGCGCCACCAGCGATTTGAGCAGCGCGCGCGGAGAGCCGACCACATCATTCTCGACCGCCGCCTTCTGCCCGTCCTCGTGATGCTTTGGATCAATCAGAATGTACGCACCTTGCCACTCTTCGGCCTCTACCTCTTCGCCGCCCTCGTCCGGCGACCGGTGAAAGGCGTGTCGCCGGGTGCGCTGAAGGAGGCCGAATATCAGCCCGGACTCGTGTTCCAGCGGAACCCAGTGCAGTTCTTCCTGACCCCAATGATTAAAGGTCATCCGCTCTGAAAGCGCGTGGCGGAGCCACTGCTCACGGTTGCCTTGGAACGTGTCGAAAGTCGGCTCCCGTCGCGGCGTAAGCGATAGGTGAAATAGCGTGAACTTCTTATCTGGTTTTGCCATGCGCGCCCCCGTTTCGAGGAAGCTAGACAAACTCAGGCCCTTGCGTCAATTACGTATGCGAAGGGAATAGACGCCCAATTTTGGTTCTTTGTTGGAGCCGCTTGCTTCATGCTACTATGGGGGCTTGTGACCACGGCCGTCTCGTCTGCCGGTATGCTTGGGCTACTTTAGGTCGGCAGATTACCCGATAGATAGCTGAATGGAGCCGCGATGCGCGAAGCGGAACGTCCGCTCTCCACCCGAAGCGGACATCGACCGGTTTAAAGTGGTGCGTCACTTGAAGCCCCGTAGTGATGCCAGGTGAAGATCGCCGCCGCGCCGCGGTGGGGGCGCCACGCTTCGGCCAGGGCGCGCGTCTCGCGTTCGGTGGGGCGGGCGGGGAGGCCCAGGATGCGGCCCACCTCCAGTTGCACGGCCAGGTCGCCCGCGGGCCAGACGTCGGGCCGCCCCTCGGCGAACAGCAGGTAGGTTTCGGCCGACCAACGGCCGATGCCGCGGATCGCCACCAGCTTCGCGATCGCCGCCTCGTCGTCGACGGGCAGCGCTTGGAGGTCGAGCCGGCCCGATAGCACCGCCTCGCCCAGGTCGCGCGCGTAGCCCGCTTTCTGGCGCGACAGGCCGGCGGCGCGCAAGGTCTCGTCGGTCGCCGCCGTCAACAGCGCGGGGTCGGCGGCGTCGCCCAGCCGGTCGTGCAGGCGGCGCCACACCGCGTCCGCGGAGGCCACGGACACCTGCTGGCCCAGGATCGTGCGCAGCAGGGTGGCGTAGCCCCGGTCGCGCAGGCGCGGCGCGGGATACCCCGCGCGCGCGATCGCCGCGGCGAAGGCCGGTTCGATCGCGGCCAGCGCGTCCAGCCCCGCGCGCAGCTGAACCGCGCTCAGGCCCATGGGGCGACCCCCGCTTGATAGGTGCGACGGGGAAAGGCATGGCGGCCGCGCACCGCCCACGGAGAAGTCATGCCCAAGCTTATCGTCACCACGCGCGAGGGGGAAGAACGCGAACTGGACGGCGAGGCCGGCCTGTCGGTGATGGAGGTGATCCGCGACGGCGGCGTCGACGAGCTGCTGGCGCTGTGCGGCGGTTGTTGCAGCTGCGCCACCTGTCACGTCCACGTCGCGCCCGAATGGCTGGACCGGCTGCCCAAGGTCAGCCTGGACGAGGACGACCTGCTCGACGCCGCGTCGGACCGGGACGAGACGTCGCGCCTGTCGTGCCAGCTGCCCTTCGGTCCCGATCTGGACGGGCTGCGCGTGCGGATCGCCGCGGAGGACTGATGGTCGATCCGGCGACGCCGGATCGGATCTTCCCGTTCGCGAAATTATCCGGGCACAAGCCGCGTTCGTGCGCGTTCAAAGCGCCTAACCATTGTTGGAGAACGGCTTTTGTCGCGCGATCGCATCGTCGCGGTCGGCTTGCTGACCGCCGGGGACCTGAACCTGCTAGGCGACAAGTTCCGCCGCCTCTACGCGGTGCCCGAGGGGGATGATTTCACCGACCTGCTCCGGTCGCTCGACCGGCTGGACCCGGTGGAGCCGCCCGAGCCGAGGCGGCGGGATTAGAGTTTGATCCACTGACGTGGAAGCGGCACCGGCCCGCTCCCCCACCCGGCCTCCCATAGCGTACCCTGTTTGGGAGGCCGGGTGGGGTGCATCCGGGTCGGTCATGCCCCCGGCATGACCTGAAAAGCGCGGGGCGCTGTTCACCCGATGCGGGCCGGTGCCGCCTTGATCCAGCTTTGCTGGATCAAACACTAGCCCCCAGCCTCTAACCCCGCGCCGCGGCCGCGTAGAGCGCGACCGCGGCCGCGTTGGACACGTTCAGGCTTTCCGCGCGCGCCGATATGGGCAGGCGGGCCAGGTCGTCGCAATGCGCCTGGGTATTGGCGCGCATCCCCTCGCCCTCCGCGCCCAGCACCAGGGCCACGGGCTGGCTGCCCAGCGCGTCCGCCAGCGTGCGTTCCGCGTGGCCGGTCAGGCCGATCCGCCACCAGCCGCCCTCGGCGATCTCATCCAGCGCGCGGGCCAGGTTCACCACGCGCACCCACGGCACCACCTCCAGCGCGCCGGACGCCGCGCGCGCCACCGTGCCCGATTCGGGCGGCGCGTGGCGGTCCTGCGTGACGATGCCGGCCGCGTCGAAGGCGGCGGCCGAGCGCAGGATCGCGCCGACATTGTGCGGGTCCGTCACCTGGTCCAGCACCAGCAGCGGGCGGGGCGGCGCCCCCGCCCCCGCCCCCGCCGACCGCCGCTCGGCGTCCAGCAGGTCGGCCAGCCATATCTCCTCCAGCGGCTCCACCTCGGCGACGATGCCCTGGTGCGGCGCGTCGGGGGGCACCAGGCGGCCGAGGTCTGGCGCCTCCGCGTAGGTGACGGGCACGTTCGGCGGCAGGTCGAAGGCGGCGGCCGCTTCCCGCGTCACCCAGATCTTTCGCACCGTGCGTTGCGGGTTGGAAAGGGCCGCGGTCACGGGGTGGCGGCCCCAAAGGCGGGGGCGGCCGGCGGGGGCCTGGCCGGGGCGGTGGCCGCGTCGGCGTCCGGGGGGTGCCATCAATCGTCGTCCTGCGGATAGGCGAACGGGTCGGTCGCCGCGGGTTTGGTCGGCAGCGGCGGGCGGGGCAGCGGCCGGTCGGCGTCGGCGGCGGACAGCAGCACGTGCGCCAGCACCATCGCGCCCTGGCGCATGTCGTCCGCCACCAGATGGTCGAACGTGTCGATCGAGGTGTGATGGACGCGGGTGCCGTAGTCGAGCGGGTCCTGGATGAACTGGAACCCCGGCACGCCGACGGCCTGCATGAACACGTGATCGGTGCCGCCGGTCGGCCGGTTCGCCACCGCGGTCGCACCCAGCGACGCCAGCGGCGCCAGCCAGTCGCGGAAGATCGGCACCGCGGCCGGGTTGTTTTCCGCGTACAGGCCGCGCAGCCGGCCCGACCCGTTGTCGATGTTGAAATAGGCCGCCAGGTCGCCCCAGCCCGGCCGCGGGCGGATCGGCCAGCGCTGCGACCAGCCGTAGTAGAGCTGTAGCCCCGTCAGCGGCGGCTGGTTCGGGTCGCCGCGCGTCGCCAGATACCGCTCGACGTAGCTCAGGCTGCCGAGCAGGCCCTGTTCCTCCGCGTTCCATAGGGCAAAGCGGATCGCGCGGCGCGGGCGCACGCCGCTGGCGGCCAGGATGCGCGCGGCCTCCATCACCATGGCGCTGCCGGCCGCGTTGTCGGCGGCACCGTCGGCCGCGACCCAGCTGTCCAGGTGCGCGCCCGCCATGACGTAGCCGGCGCCGCGGTCGGTGCCGGGCAGTTCGGCCACGATGTTGTACGCCTGGGGATCGCGGTCGTCGAAGCGGACGTCCGACTTGATCTCCAGCATCGGGGCCGGGCCCGACCTGGCGAGGCGGGCCAGCCGGCGGTAATCCTCGGCGGCGATCTCCACGCCGGGCACCCTGGGCGTGTCGCCGGCCCCGAACAGATACCCCTCGCCGTGGACCAGCTTGCCGTCCAGCCGGCTCATGGTGGCGTAGGCGACCGCGCCCTCGGCCACCAGAAAGGCGTCGAGCTTCTTGGCGTAGTCGAGGCGCTTCACGCGCCGGTCGGCGGCGTCAGGATCGTAGCGGGGCTGCTGGAACCGGTCCAGCTTGGCCAGGTCCTCGCCCGTCAGGCGGCGAAAGGCGGGCTCGGTCGCGTCGCGCGCGTCGTCGGGGCGGGTCAGCAGCACCACGCGCCCGCGCAATTGCCCCCGGTACTTCGCGAAATCCTCCTCGCGGCGCATGGGGGCGACGACGATCGGCGCCGAAACGTCGGCGGCGGGCGTCCAGGCGACGGGGATGGCGGTGAGCTGGAGCGCGCGGGGCTGGACCATGCGGACGCTGGACCGTTCGATCGACCAGCCGCGGCCGAAGGCGAAGCCCTCGCGCCGGACGGTGAGGCCCCATTCGGCGAACTTCGCTGCCGTCCACGCCTCGGCGACGCGCATCTGGGGCGAGTTGGTCAGCCGGGGGCCGATGACGTCGGTCAGGTGCTGGACGATCGGCATGACCTGGCTGTGGTTGGTGCCCTGGTCGATGATCCGCGCCAGCGGGGCGGGCGCGGGCGCCGGGGCGGCGGGCGCGCGTTCGCGCTGGGCGGACGAGGCCGCGGGCAGCAACGCGCCCGCGGCGGCGGCGGCGATCAGCAGGCGTCGCATGTCGGTTTCCCCCTTTGGTACGGGCGACCTGCTATGCGGCCCGGCGGCGGCGCGCAACCGTGCGGCCGAAGTCGTTGACTTGGGAAGCCGCAGCCGCCATGGACCCGCCTCGCCCGCGGCCGGGCACGAGGAAGGGTGGCCGAGTGGTTAAAGGCAGCAGACTGTAAATCTGCCCACGCAAGTGTACGCTGGTTCGAATCCAGCCCCTTCCACCAATTGCCGCGACGCGCGGACCTATCGGCCGGATGGACGGCGGCTGCTCGTCATAGCGGAATGAAATCGGGTTCCGCGGGGGAGCTCGACCCGCCGTACGGCATCGGCACGGTCGACATGGTCGCGGGCTCCGGCCGGTGCGGCCCCGCCCGATCCCATGGGGCCAGGAAGATCGTTCGGCGCCGAAACCTACCAGCTGTCGGGTGTGCCCGGCGGGCCGACGTCGATCGCGACCTCTGCCGACACGTCATCGACACCGTCGACCCGACTGATGCTCTCCTCGGCCGAGGTGTCGGCCGTGCCGACCACCACGCCAATTTCCGCCAGCGACTGTTCGATGTCCAGCCCCGCCCCCCGGAGGCCCGTCTCGACCTCTGCCAGGGGGCGGTCGTTGCCGACGGTCACCACGTAGCGTTTGCGCCTGGCCACAGAAGCCACTCCGTTACTGCCCGCCGGAACATGCGCTCATGGATAGGCCTGGACAAGCCCGCGTCCCACCCGCGCGGGCGGGTAGGGAAGCGGCCGCGCCATCGCCGTCAGTCGGTTCCACAATACCCGGCCGCGCAAGGACGGGCTGAGCTGCGCGAGCAACGCTGCGCAGCCGGCGACGTGCGGCGTCGCCATGCTGGTGCCGCTCATGGTCGCGTAGCGCCGCGGCATCGGCGCCGCCGAGAACACGTCGCGGCCGGGCCCGGCGATGTCGATCTTGCCGAAATTGGAAAAGGAGGACGGCGCCAGGTTCGGGTCGAGCGAGGCCACCGACATGATGGTCGGCGAATTGGCGGGCGCGCCGGTGCTGTTGCTGGCGTTGCCGGCGGCGGCGACGATCAGACAGCCCTTGTCCAAAGCGGCCTGGCCGGCGGCCGTGTAGGCGGCCTGAACCGGCGACTGCGAGCCGAGCGACATGGAGATGACCGCGCAACCGTTGGCGATGGCCCAGTTCATGCCCGCCAGCACGCTGGCCGTGCCGCCGCTGCCCGCGTTGGACAGCACCTTGCCCACGAAGATCGGTCCGGCCTTGTGCGCTATCCCGTAGCGCGGCGTGGTTCCCGGCGGTGAGGTGGGGCCGCACGACGTCCCGATGCAATGCGTGCCGTGGCCGTGCAGGTCCATCACCGGCTGGCCGACGAAACTGCTGGCGACGAAGGCGCGGCCCGCGAAATCGGGATGGTTCATCGCCATGCCCGTATCAAGCACCGCGACCCTGATCCCGGTTCCGCTCCGCGTGCTCTGCGGAACGCGGCATGCGTTGAGGCCCCAGGTGGCTCCCAGCGCCTCCGCGTCCGCATCGTCGCCGAACTCGGTCACTCGGCCGTCGACGTCCTGGAGGATCGCGTCGACCGCGCGGCGGAAGCCGTGCAGATAGTCGGGGGTGACGTCATCGGCGAACACGAAATATTCCGGCTCCACGACTTCGAGCGGCGTGGCCGTATCCGCCACCAGCGCGGCGGAGGCGTCGTTGAATTCCGGGTTGTTGACGATCGCGACCCCGATTTCGGGCAGGAACAGCGATTCCGCTTCGCCCACGTCCGAGACGGATGCGGTCTGGTCGCCATAGTCGCGCGCGTCGGCGGCGCGGATGCCGAGCGACGCCACTGCGGCCTTGGCCTCCTCGGTCGCGTCCTGACGATAGGTCAGGATGTGCCGGCCCGTTTCCAGCCCCTCGCCGCCGCGCTCCATCGCCGCCAGCAACATCGCGTCGTAGCTGCTCAGGCCCGCGTCGCGCGGATCGGCGCCCGTCGGTCGTCTCGCCATGACAATCTCCCCTGTTGGTCAAACATCGCCCATCCCGTACGGGCCTGCGCAGCGTACGAGCCGTTGTTGAAAGCAACCGGTAAGCAGACACGCGACTCGACACATAGGTGCGGTCACCAGGGTAGAGTCATACTCTAACACTATATTATCAACAGACTTGTCTTTGACTTGAAGCGCTCCTCTGAATGACTATTCTTCGGAGGTGGAGGCGATCGGCGAAGGCACGGCCGTGGCGGGGGGCGTTCAATCCCCACCTCGCTCGGAGCGGTTTCAGACCGGGTTGAACCACCGTCATCGCCCTTCGGGCGACCGCTTACGCGGCGGGGCGCTTTCGGCTCGGGGCGGCGTTGCTCACACGGTCACGATGCCTCGGCATCCCCCGCGCCTTGGGGCCTCGCCCCGAACCGAAATCGGCGCCGAGCCGGTGATCCGACCCGGCCGGAAACCGCGCTAGAAGGCGTAGCGTGCGCCCAGGAAGAACTGGCGGCCGGTGTGTGTCAGCACGTTCAGGCGGTTGGTTTCGTCCACGAACTGGTCGTTCTTCTGATCGGTCAGGTTGATCGCTTCCAGGCTGACCTTGAGGCGGTCGGTGACGTTGTACGAGGCCTGGGCGTCGAAATTGGTGGTGGAGTTGGTGCCGTTGTACGCGTTGCCCTCCGTCCCCGGCACCGCCGTCAGGTAGCGCGAGCGGTACGCCACCGAGCCGCGGATCGCGAACTTCTCCGTCTCGAAGTAGAGCGTGCCGTTGGCCGCGTGCTTGGACAGGCCCACCAGCGGCGCGCGCACGTTGGCGGTACCAGTGGCGTTGGTCAGATACTCGATCGTGGAGTCCACATAGGTATAGTTGGCCAGCACGCCGAAATTGGACAAGAAGCCCGGCAGGAAACTGAAGGGCTGCTGGATGTTCACCTCGAACCCGCGCAGGCGGCCGCCGCCCGAATTGACCGGCTGGCTGACGATGAACACGTCGGTGGGCGACGCGGTGGTGCCCGTCAGCAGCGAGGCGGGCAGGCCCAGCGCGCTGAACGGCACCTGGGTGCTGAGCGTCTGGACGAAGGTGCCGATGTCCTTGCGGAACGCGGCGATCGCGTAGATCGCGCCGCGCGTCGGATACCATTCCACCGACACGTCGATATTGTCGGACTCGGTCGGGTTCAGCCCCGGATTGCCCGAGCTGAAGCTGCGGTTGCCGCCCGACACGTTGAGGTTGCCGCCCGGCGAGATGGACGAGATGCCGGCGCGCGCCAGCGTCTTGGCGGCGGCGAAGCGGACCAGGAGGTTGTCCGTCACGTCCATCACCAGATTGCCCGAGGGCAGCCAGCGATCGTAGCTGCGGTCGGCGGTCAACAGGTTCACCGCCGTGCCCTGGCTGGCGTACCCCGTCGAAACCTGGTCGGTGTTGACGTAGCGCAGGCCGATGTCGCCGCGGATCGGCAGGCCCCGGTCGGCGAAGTTGAACGTCGCCATGCCGTAGGCGCCGAGATCCTTTTCCTCGACGGTCACGAAGCTGCCGCGCGCGGTCGCGTTCTCGACGCCGCCCGTCGCGTAGAGCGGATCGGAATAGATGCCGTACAGGCTGGCGAACGCGTCGAGGTTGGGGACGATCCAGGCGGTCGGCGTACCCTGCGGCACGTCCAGCCCCTTGCCGAACCCCTCGTACAATTCGACCGCCTGGGCGAGCTGGGCCGGTGTCAGCGTACGGACCACCGTCTCGCCCTGGATGCGTCGGCGCTCGGTCGAGCTGTAGCGGAAGCGGCGCCAGTCGAGCCCGGCCTTGAGCGAGAACAGCTCGCTCGCCTTCCACTCGGCGAAGCCCTTGGCGTTGGTGAAGTCGTTGTTCACCGTCTGGGGGCGGATGCGCACCTCCGACGTGCCGTTGGTGAAGGCGAAGGTGGCGGGGTTGGTGATGTCCACGCCCGGCCGGATCACGGGGAAACGCCCCTGGCCGAAATCGTAGAAGAAATTGCCCGTGTTGGCCGCATCGATCGTGACCGTGTTCTGGATCGGGTTGCTGAACGCCGAATTGGCGTAGCCGACGACCGCGCCCAGTTTCACCCGGTCGCCCAGCTTCTGGTCCACGGTGCCCGTGACCTGGTAGAAGTCGGTTTCGAGTTCGTCGAAGCGCGACTGGGTGCGCAGGTCGACGTTGTCGAACGTGCCGCTGATGATGTTGCGGTCGCCGTCCACCGTGCCGTTTCGAATAATGGTCTGCGGCTTGCCGGTGCCCGACCGGCTGAAGCTGATCGCCTGGAACTGCGCCTCGCTGCGTGTACCGTCGAGCCGCGAGTAGAGGCCGTCGATCGAGATCAGGGTGGCGTCGGTCGGCTGGAACTGAACGGAACCCGCCGCCCCCAACCGCTTCTGGCGGATGTCGTAGCTGACCAGGCCGGGGATGCGCGGGTGGAACAGCGCCTGGCCATCGATATCCGTCTGGCCGGGCAGCGCCCCGTAGTTGACCTGGGCCGCAGTGTAGCCCGGCAGCGTGGAGGCCGCGTTGAAGCCGTTGTTGAACCCGCCATAGGACCAGCGCGTGATGTTGGCGCCTTCCTCGCGCAGGCGGCGTTCCTCGTAGGCGACGGACACCAGCACACCGAAGCGCTTGTCGGGCGACAACACCGACACCAGCCCCGACACGCGCGGCGTCACCTTCTCCGCCAGGTCGTTGTACGAGCCTTGCGCCGACAGCGCGACGGTGGCCTTTTTATAGTCGAAGGGGCGCGCGACCTGGAGGTCGACGGTGGCGCCCAGCGATCCTTCCTCGACGTCGGCGGTCGCGGTCTTTCGTACCGCCAGGCTGTTGAAAAGGTCGGACGAGAAGATATTGAAGTCGAAGCCGCGGCCGCGGTTGACGCCGCCCGAATTGTCGGTGCCCCCCGTGGTGCCGATCGCTTCCATGCCGTTGATGCGGACGCGGGTATATTCGGGACCCAGCCCGCGGACGGAGATGTTGCGCCCTTCTCCGTTCACGCGGTTGATGGTGACGCCGGGGATGCGTTGCAGCGATTCGGCCAGGTTCAGGTCGGGGAACTCGGCGATGTCCTCGGCCTTGATCGCGTCGATCGAGGCCGTCTCGTTGCGCTTCAGGTTGATCGCGCTGTTCAGGCTGGCGCGGAAACCGGTGACGACGATGTCCTGCGGATCGCCGGGCAGGTTGCCCGCGGGGGCGGCGTCGGCGACCTGGGGCTCGGGCGCGGCGGCGGGCGATTGCGGCGGCGCCTCGGTCGCCCGCTGCTGACCGGGGGAGCGCGCGTCCTTCTGGGCGTTGGTTTCGGGCAGCGCCTGGGCCAGCGTCGGCGTAGCGGCGACCAGCGCGCCCAGCGCTATCGAACCCAGCGCGGCCGAGCGGGCGAGGCCGGTGATGATGCGACGATGGCCTGACATGGCGGTCCTCTCCGTTGGCGCTGGGCCGACCTCCCGGGCCGGTTCTCCGATGCCGGGGGTTTGCCGGGACGGTCGCGTCGAGGCCAACGCTGATCGGGCATCGATCGATGCGAGGCGCGCACCGATGCGACGGGCCGGAGGCGGCCGCGCGGCGCCATCCATCCAAGGCGTGGCACGATCGCGGCGTTCTGCGACTTGGACGCGGGCGCGCTCGTCCGGTAGCGATCGTCGGAGAACCGGCCGGAACCCCGCGCGAGACGAGGTGGCGCCCGGAGAGGAGTTCCGCGCCATGCCCGCCCCCCCGATTGCCGGCCCGATCGCCGCTCCCGCCGCCGGCACCGCGTTCCCGGCCGAGCGGCCGACCCGCGTGCGCCACCGGGTGATCGCGCTGATCTTCGCCGTCACCGCGATCAACTATGCCGACCGGGCGACCTTCTCGATCGCCGGGTCGGCCGCGTCCGCCGAACTGGGGCTGTCGCCGATCCAGACGGGTTTCATCCTGTCCGCCTTCGCCTGGGCCTATGCGCTGGCGCAGATACCGGGCGGCGCGCTGCTGGATCGGTTCGGCACCAAGCGCATCTACGCGGGCGCGATCGCTTCGTGGTCGGTGCTGACCGCGATGCAGGGCTTCACGGGGCTGGTACCCGTCGTGTCGGCGGTGGCGATGCTGTTCGTGCTCCGCTTCCTGGTCGGGCTGGCGGAGGCGCCGTCGTTCCCGGGCAACGCGCGGCTGGTGACCGCGTGGTTCCCGGGCGCGGAGCGGGGCACCGCGTCGGCGATCTTCAATTCGGCGCAGTATTTCTCGCTGGTGGCCTTCGCGCCGCTGATGGGGTGGCTGGTGCACGGCTACGGCTGGCGGTCGGTGTTCTGGGTGATGGGGGCGTTGGGGCTAGTCGCGACCGCGCTGTTCCGGCGCTACATCCATTCGCCCGTGCGCCACCCCGCGATCAACGCGGCCGAACTGGCGCATATCGAGGCGGGCGGGGGGCTGGTGCGCATGGAGGAAGCCGCGACCACCGCGCGGGCGCCGACCTTCACGCGCGCCAATCTGAAGGCGCTGCTGGCGAACCGGATGCTGATCGGCATCTATCTGGGCCAGTATTGCATCAACGTCCTGACCTATTTCTTCGTCACCTGGTTCCCGATCTACCTGGTCCGCGAGCGCGGGCTGAACATCATGGAGGCGGGCTTCGCCGCCGCCGCACCCGCCTTGTGCGGCTTCGTCGGTGGGCTGGCGGGCGGGTTCGCGTCCGACTGGATCCTCCGGCGGACGGGATCGGTCGACCTGGCGCGCAAGGGGCCGTTGACCGCGGGGATGCTGCTGGCGACGCTCATCATCGCCTGCGTGTGGGTGGACGCCGAGTGGCTGGTGATCGTGCTGATGGCCGCCGCCTTCTTCGGCAAGGGCGTGGCGTCGCTGGGCTGGGCGGTGATGGCCGACGTGGCGCCGCGCCAGCTGGCGGGGCTGGCAGGCGGCGTGTTCAACATGTTCGGCAACATCGCCGGCATCGTCACCCCCATCGTCGTCGGCTACATCGTCGCGGCCACCGGCTCGTTCGACTGGGCCCTGGTGTTCGTGGGGGCGCATTGCCTGCTGACCATCTTCGCCTTCCTGGTCGTGGTCGGGCCGATCCGGCGGGTGGAGCTGGCATGATCGGTCGCCGCGACCTGCTGGCGGGCGGGGCCGTCGCCCTGGCCGTGCCCGCCGCCGCGCGGACGGGGCCGGGCACGATCGCGATCGATACGCCGATGGCGGCACCCCGCTGGGCGACGCTGCAACGCTGGCTGTTCGACGCCAACGCCCGCGCCTGCGAGGCGTTCTACGCCAAGTACGTCGACGCGGACGGCCGGCTGATCGTTACCGAGCGCTGGGGCGCGAACGACGGACCCGACGACGCGGCGGAGGCGACCAACGACTGGGAGCTGCTGCACGCGCTGGGCGGGTCGGACCGCGTGCTGACGCTGGCGCGGCGGTTCTGGGAAGGGCATCTGCGCCAGTTCACCGCCGCGCGGACGGTGGAGGTGCCGATCGCGCGGGTCGGCATGTACCACCGCGAATTCCCCGTGCAGATGGACTGGCAGCACAATGCGGAGGGGCTCTCCAGCTTCAACCTCCAGGGGCTGTCGACCCCGGACGACGCGCGGCTGCTGGCGCGGACGCGGCGTTTCGCCGACTTCTACACGGGCCGCGACCCGTCCGCGCCCAATTACGACCCCCGCGCCCGGATGATCCGCAGCCTGATGAACGGCAGTCGCGGACCGATGCTGCGCCGTGCCACGCCGCTCGACTGGGCGGGCGACCCGTT
>Ga0325400_1002485_pt1 | contig 16202 bp, 14 predicted proteins | sample PopdelMetagenome_2_FD_205662 | JGI IMG/M metagenome (GOLD analysis project Ga0325400, IMG submission 205662) | Populus deltoides microbial communities from Bellville, Georgia, United States - Xylem-PdKOR-R1 | ecosystem: Host-associated > Plants > Phyllosphere > Stem > Wood/Secondary xylem... | reverse complement strand
GGCCCCCACCGTGCCGAGGCCGGCGAGGCCCGCAGCACGGAGGAAGTTGCGGCGGTCGGTGGCGTTCTCAGCGCTCCGGCTGATCATGTCGACGACGAGGGGCTTCCCGAACACGGTGCCTTCTTCCCTATGAGCAGGCAGCACGAAGGGACGGCGATGCCGTCGACGCTCACCTGATGGCCATCCAGCGCCGTGGTCGTGCCATGGCGCCCGCCCCGGTCAGGGGTGTTGCTGACGCTAGGTGGCAGGAACCTCTGCATCGGGGACCCTTGGCGGCGTGTCGCACGTGACGTCAGCACCGGCCAGGAGTAAGGAAGGGGCTGGCTCCAGCAGTTCGTCCTCTCAGGTGAGGACGGGTCAGCGGGTCGTCGGTGTCTGCCCGGAGGCAGCGACCTCCGAGGCGATCTGGTGCAGCTTGCGGCTGGTCTCCTGGCTGTACCTGGCTAGCACGTCAAAGGCTTGCTGTGCACTGAGCTGGTGACGCTCCATCAAGATGCCCTTGGCCTGGCCGATGATGTCGCGGTGGGCCAGGCCGCGGGCGGTGTTCTCCACTTCCTGGGCACCGGCCACGGCGACGGCGACATGGGCGGCCAGCACCAGGCTCAGGTGCTCTGATGCCTCGTCGAAGGCGTCGGAAGCGGTGCTGAGCAGGCTCAGCACCCCCTGGCGGTGTTCGTGGACGAACAGCGGCAGGCACAGCATGCTGACCACCCCCACCTGGTTGGCGCGGGCTGCCAGCGCTGGCCAGCGGGTGGTCTCCGCGCTGAGGTCGCCCACACGGCAGGTGCGGTGGTCGAAGGCGGCGTCCAGGCCGGGTCCTTGGCGGACCTGGTTCTGCAGAGTGTCCACACCTCGGGCGAGGTCACCGGTGGCGGCGGCGGTGACCACGGTGCGTCGGGTGCGGACCAGGGAGATGGCGCTGTGCTCGGCGCCGGGCACCAGTGCCACGGCGGCAGTCACAGCGTGGTCCATCACGGCCTGAGAGCTGTCTTGCTGGTGCAGGTCCCGAGCCAGGGCTGCCATGCGGGAAGCCACAGGATCGGCAGAGTGCATGCAGCCGGTATCGGCCGGTGACGCTCGCACCTGGAGGCGGCGGTTGTGGGGGGCTGAGCGGCGTTGCTCGTCCATCGGTTCACTCTGGCAGGACAGCTGCCTGCGCGTGGGGCCCGACGACCGCGGGAGGCGGTGGTGCCTGCTGCAAGCACGGAGGCGCGAGTTGCTTCGACGCCCGGCTGGCCCGGTGAGCGGTGCTGGCACCTGCAAGCCTGGTGGTGGCGCGCCCGCTGAGCCGATGAGCAGGCGAAGGTCCCCGTCTCCGACCTCGGAGACGGGGGCCCACGGGATGGGACCCTGGACTCAGGTGGTGGTGAGGCGGGCGTCCTCGTTGTTGGTGCCGGCGGGGAAGAAGCCGCCGGAGCGGACCCCCTGGGCCGGGTTCAGGTAGGCGATGTTGTGCACCTGCTGGGGGGTGCGGCTGAAGGCGATCGCGTTGCCGTCCACGGGGGTGATGTTGATGCGGCCGTCCTTGCCCTGGGAGACGCCCTGGTCGAGGTCGCTCCCGCCGTCGAGGGAGTCGCGGGCGTCGGAGATCTTGTTCGCGGCGTCGGACAGGCCCTCGGTGTAGATGACGGTCCGTACGGCGCCGGCGTGGTAAGCCTCCACGGCCAGGATGCCGGCGGCGGCGTCGAGGTACGTCTTGCTGCTGATCAGGGGGGCGCCGCCCTTGTAGGCGGTGACGCCGACGTCCTCGAACAGGAAGGCGCCGAGCAGGAAGCTCGTGTCGTCGGCGAACGCGTCGAAGGACTGCTCGTCCTTGATGAGGCCGGCGGCCTTGGCGGCGGCGTTGAAGGCGCCGGTGAAGTCGATCGCCGGCCGGGCCACGGCGGCCCCGCCGAGCGCCCCGCGCAGGAACTTCACGTGGGCGATCTCGTCGTTGGCGATCTCCTCGGCGATGCCGCGGACGAGCTTGCTCTTGAACTCGACCTTGCGGCCGCCGTTGACGTCGCCGCGGTTGAGCTTGCCGGTGGTCAGCCCGTCGTCGAGGCCCCGTCCGTAGAAGGCGCGGGAGTAGAACTCCGCCTCCAGGTACTCGAGGTTCAGGGCGAAGTTGAGGATGGCGCCGTCGCTGATGGCGCCTCCGCCGTCACCGCCGCCGCCCTTGTTGCCGGTCGCCGCTGCCGGGGAGGCGAGCGCCGTGGCGCCGACGACCCCGAGACCCGCGACACCGGCGGTGCGCAGGAACGCACGCCGGTCGGCGCCGTTCTCGGCGCTGCGGCTGATCATGTCCGTGACGAGCTTGTTCCCGAACACGTGCTCTCCCTCTTCGAAGGCTGGGGGGTCGTCCTCGGCCCCCGCTGGCGCCACCCGTTCGGCGCAACCGCGCTGGGGGATGGGCCAGATGGGGCGAATCTGCCGCAAACCCGTCAAAGCGCACAACCCGGGACCCGGCACACGAGCCGGGACGCCACAGGCATCCCGTTCGGTGCGGGGCGGCGGCACATCCACGGGAGCGAACGGCGTGCCTGCACCGCCGACCGGGCGGGTGCGGCGCACCTGACGGGTCGACCGCGGCCCCGCGCGAGCTCAGCCGTGACGTCTTACTTCGCAGCAGCACCTGCCCTATGGGCGGCAGTCGGCACCGCAGCCGGAGCCAGTGAGTGGGCCGTAGCCGTCAGCGCCACCCCGCGCCGCCTACGCTGCGGCGTCACCAGCAACTCCACCCAGCGTGGACTGCTGAGTCAGTTGGAGGTGCGAATACCGGACCTAGCCGCTGCCCGCCAGCGCTGGTGTGAGGGCAGCCATGGCCGGTAAAGGGCTTGACGTGGTGATGCAGCGTGCTGATGAGGCGCTGTACGTCATCGAGCATGGCCGGCAGGGGGTGCCCGTCTGGTCGCGGCTCCAGTCGTAGGGTGAGCGGTTCCTACGCGGGATGAAGGTCGCCGGTCCGCACCGGCCTCATCGGTGATTCCAGGGCAGTCTCGGTTGCGGACCGACGACCGGGCGCGGGGGCGGCCGACCTAGAGCGTCAGCCGCACAGTTGTGTCAGTCGCCGATCGTCTACCGGGAGCGTGCCGCTGCGGATCGTTTACTCAGACACGGTGCGGGATGCCCCGGCGCTGCCACCACCTCGCTGCCCACCGGGGTACAGGTCCGGCAAGAACAGGTCCCGCAGCTGCCCCAACGCCCTCAACGGCAACACCTGCAGCTCAGCGACCACCTCAGCGGACATCCCCGTCATCGGAGGCACCGCCCCCTGAGCAACCACCAGCGCCTGCAGCTGCTCACCGGTGGCAGCGCTGATGCTCCACCGCCGCACCCAGGCGTCGACCTCGTCTCGATCAGCACGCATGTGACCATGCTGACCCCTCACCTGAACCAGCCGCACCCGACAGGCCCACCGAACACCCACCGAACACCCACCGACGAACCGCAGCGAGTGCCCATGAGGCTCAGGTGGGGGGCCTCACCCGTACTGCCACCCCTGCAGCCCCCTGCATGTCCCGCAGCACCCCGGCAGCACGACGACGCACCACTGGCCCAGAGACCGCGGCTTCAGGAGAGCCCATCAGGGTGGCCCGTTCCTCTGGCAGATGTCACGGGACTGGCGGCATGTCCGGTCGGTAGAGCCACCTGCCACCCCCGTACCGCACCCGCAGCTACACGCCATGAGCACTGATGCACCGGCCTGGGTCGCTCGGTGCCCCTCGCAGCGGGAGGAAGACCACCATGGACGCCTTCACCATCACCGACCGCCACCTCAAGGACGTGTGGGCCGTGCAGGTCCATGGGGAGGTGGATGCCTTCAGCGCCACCCAGCTGCGCGAGCACGTCCGGGCCGCTCGCGCCGAGCGCGTCCACCGCGGTGACGACCGCAGTGCCGCCCCCAGTGCCGCCCCCAGCGACAACCGCAGCGACGGGACTGAGGGGAGCGCTGACCGGAGTGCTGACCGGAACGCTGAAGGGGGCGCCGGTGGGTTTGTCCTGGACCTGACCGGGGTGCCCTTCATGGACTCCGCCGGGCTGGGCGCATGCCTGGGGTTGCTCAAGCGCGCCAGGGCAGAAGGTGAGCAGGTCGCCATCGCAGCATCAGCATCGGTGGTGCTTCGGCTGCTGGACCTCACCCACGTGCCCCAGGTGTACCCCGTGCACGCCTCTCTGGAGGAGGCGGTGGCGTCTTTGAAGGGCTGACCTGCCCGGTCCGATCTCCCTCCGGAGGTGCCCGAGGCGGCATCTGGCGCAGCACGCGGGCCGGTGAGCGCTGACGTGGCTCGTCCAGAGAGGTGACCGCCGGACGCACCGTTAGGCGTAGCAGGTGTCCCGACCGCCCATGGCGTACTCGGACACAGCGATCCGGTCAGGTATTGCGCCACAACGGCCGCTACGGCAGCGCCACAGACTGAGCTGGCGTGGATCAACGTCAGCCGACCTCGGTGACGATGCCGCGCTAGGCCCCCGCAGCCAGCTAGGCCAGCCCCAGCACCCCGGCGCCAGCGGCAGTACACCGGTGAGCGTGCCCCGGCTCGGCGGACGCCACGGGTGGCCTCTGCCTAGCCCCTCGCATGGCCCCTCGCATGGCCCCTCGCATGGCCCCTCGCATGGCCCCTCGCATGGCCACAGCACAAACCACCCGCTCACACGGCTGAGGCAGGATGGGGGGATGCACTTCGTTGGTGAGGGCGCAGGTCAGCGTCACACGAGGACAGCGAACAAGGCTGCGGGTGGCCTGGAAGACGCTCGCCGGTGAGTGCAGCTGACCTTCCCGAGACCACCGTGCTGCCCGCGGCGGCTGACCAGGCCCTGGACCGCCTGGCCCGCCTGACCGCTGCCGCACTGGGCACTCCCGCAGCGCTGGTCTCCATGGTCAGCCGCACCGAGCAGGTCCTACCCGGAGCCGTCGGCCTGCCCGATCACTGGCAGGCCCAGCGGATGACCCCGGTCTCGATGTCGCTGTGCCGCCACGTGGTGGCCACCGGACGGGCCATGTCCGTCGATGACGTGCGCGCCGAGCCGGCGATGAGCGACCCGGCGGTGACCACCGAGCTGGGCGTGGTGGCCTGGGCTGGCGCGCCGATCCGGGCGCTGGCCGCCGGGCAGGAGTCCGCCCCCACCACCGCCGAGGTCATCGGGGTGGTCTGCGCCTTGGACCACGCCCCGCGGGCCTGGGCACCTCAGGACCTGGCGGTGCTGGGTGACCTGGCGGCGGCGGTGGCCGGTGAGCTGCGGCTGCGGACCCTGGAGGAGGCCGCCCAGCGTGACCTGGCCGATGCGCGGGTCTCCCAGCGCGCCGCCGAGGCCGGGCGCACCCAGGCCCAGGGTTCTCAGCTGCAGGCCGAGACCGCCACCCACCTGGCCCAGACGGTCCAGCGCCAGACCCAGGCGGCGCTGGTGCGCGCTGAGGCCGCTGAGCGGCGCGCTGGGGTGCTGCTGGCCCTGTCGGAGGCTCTCAGTGATGTGCGCACCGCCGCTGAGCTGGGTGCGGCGGTGCATCAGGTGGCCACCACCCACCTGGGGATCGCCCATACCGGGGTGCTGGTGCCCACTGGCAGCCCGGCCTTTGCCGGCCACGAGGGTAGGGGCGCGGGCACTGGCGCTGAGCAGGCTGAGCAGGCAGCGACGTCGCCCGGTGCGGGGGTGCGTGATGAGCCGGGGTGGCTGCGTCACGTCAGCATGGACACCCTGCCCCCGGGCACCGACCCCGCCTGGGAGGTGATGGCCCTGGCCGGAGGCAGCCCCGCAGCGGTGGCTGCTCGCACCCGCCAGGTGGTGGTGCTGGACAGCGTGCAGGCCCTGCGGGCCGACTACCCGCACCTGGAGGGCGGTTCGGACGCCTCAGCCGCTGATGCCCAGGGCAGCCAGCTGGGTCAGGTGGGCCAGGGCAGCCAGATGGGCCAGGGCAGCCAGGTGGGCCAGGGCGGCCAGGGGACACGAGGCGAGCAGCGCGAGGCTGGGCGTCCGCTGCCGGTGATGGGCGCCAGCGCCTTCCTCCCCCTGGTCTCCCTGGGTCAGGTCACCGGGGTGCTGGTCCTGGTCTGGGATGGCCCCCACCAGGGCGACTCCGCGGAGCAGGCGGTGTGGGAGGCGCTGGGGCGCTACTGCGCGCAGGCACTGGCGCGGGTGCAGGTCAGCGCCCAGCTGCGTTCGGGGGCTGAGGTGCTGCAGCGTTCCCTGCTGACACGCCTTCCGGAGCCGGACCACCTGGAGGTCCGTGCCCGCTACATCCCGGCTGCGGTGGGGGATGAGGTGGGCGGGGACTGGTATGACGCGCTGGTGCTGCCCGACGGGGCGACGGCACTGGTGATCGGAGACGTGGTCGGGCATGACATCGCCGCCGCGGCGCTGATGGGGCAGATGCGGGGGGCGCTGCGGGCCTACGCCTGGGACCGCGGTGAGCCGCCCAGTGATGTGGTGCGCCGCTTGGACGCCTCGATGGCGGGGCTGGGGATCGAGTCGATGGCGACGCTGGTGATGGGCCGTATCGAGCCGGTCTCCCAGGAGGCAGCTGGGGGTGCCGACGACGCTTCCTACGTCGAGCCAGGGGCGCGGCGGCTGCGGTGGACCAACGCTGGGCACCCCCCACCGGTGCTGCTTCTGGCCGATGGGGGCACCCAGGTGCTGCAGGCAGAGGGAGCGGACCTGCTGGTGGGGCTGGACCCGGGTGCGCAGCGCTGTGACCAGGAGGCGGTGCTGCCGGTGGGCTCGACGCTGCTGCTGTACACCGACGGGCTCATCGAGCGCCGCGGGGTGGACCTGGACGATGGCCTGGACCGGCTGCGCCAGGTGCTCTCAAGCCTGGTCGCGGTGCCGCTGCCCGAGCTGCTGGATGCGGTGGTGGCTGAGCTGGTGGGGGATGCGCCCGCGGATGACTGCGCGCTGCTGGCGGTGCGCGCCCACCGCGAGGACCGCCCCCGACCGGCGCAGGCCGGGCTCTCTGATGACCCGGCCGTCGCAGCTGCGCAGGTGGTGGGGCCGCGCTGAGGCAGCGCTGCGGCACGGCGCGCCGCGAGGCGACGCCAGACGGGACACCGGTGATGGTGCTGCCAGCCACGACGTGACTGGGAACGACCTCACGCCTTCCGAGGGGGCAGGGGGTGACGTGCTGCCTGCCTCGCCGGTGGGGTTACGGGGCCCACCTCCCCCTGGTCACGTCCACCTCGTCCCGGTGGTCCACCGCACCCACCACAGCCGTCGGGGTCGTGGCGTCAGCCGCGTCCGCCGGGTGTTGGGCCCAGCACAACGGTCACGGCCTCCTCCATGCTCGCGCTCAAGGTGACGACCTTGGCCAGGCCCATCAGGGTCATCACCTTCTCCAGGTCAGCACTGGCTCCGGCGACGGCGACACCCGCTTGGTGGGTGCGTGCCAGCTGCAGCACCGCCACCAGGGTGACCAGGCCTGCGGAGTCGGTGAACGGCACAGCGCTGACGTCGATGACCAGCACGTCATAGCGAACCGGGTCCACGCCCCCGGAAGATGGCCCGTCAGGGGTGGCGTCCCGGCCGGCAGCAGCGCTCGGGTCCTCCCGGTCGCGGGGGCGGGTGGCCACTGGGGCGGTAAGGGCGCGGTCCGCCAGGTCCCGTGCGGGCTGGCGCAGCTGCTGGGAGGCGAACAGGTCAAGGTCGCCGTGCAGGCTCAGCACCGCCACACCGCGGTGGCGGTGCAAGCGAAGGCGTGGGTCGCCGCTCATGGCAGCTCCGGCCCGCTGGTGCCCGGCGGGCGCCGGGTCGCAGGTGGGTGAGAGCGCTGGTGGGCGCGGTGGGTGTCCATGGGGCGGCCTCGGGTGCTCGAGCCAGCTGCTGCGGCCACGGATGGCCCAGGTGCGGCGGGGTGCGACGTAAGGGGAGCCCCGACCGCACCTGGAGCAGGCGCTACCGCGACCCCTCGAGGGTGGCTCACCGTGATGACTCGCGCGCGCCCAACGCGACGCGGCGCCCCCGGGGCCACCTGCTGGTGATACGGCGTGAGCGGGCCGGTGCCGTCGTGGCCCGCCCCATCGGTGAGCCCAGCGGCCCAGATGTCTCCGTCTTCCTGTGAGCGCGGCCGACAGGGCGGCGGCGGGGGTGGGGCCGGCGGAGTGAAGCAGCAGGGAGGCAGCAGGAGGGAGGCAGCAGGAGGGAGGCAGCCGGGTCGTGGCGCACCGACAGCAGCGGGCTCAGGTCCTCACGATCGCTGACCGGGGGTTCTCGCGGTCGCGACGGCGGTGGAGATCACCCACGCGGTGACGCTCACCCCGGGTCGTCGGCGTGCGACCTGGCGCCAGCACTCGGCGAAGGTGACCACCAGCAGGTCCTGGGCCCTCTGCTCATGGCCGGTCAGGGCCCTGAGCAGTCTGAGCGCCGCCGGCGCGGTGTGGTCGTAGATCTGCATCATCGCTGCCCTGTCGCCGCTGGCTGCGGCTGCAGCCGCCGACACCAGCACCTCCCCGGGATCGTCACCGCCATCGCCGTAGACACCGCCACCACCAGCACCGTGTGTAGCGCCGTGAGTAGCGCTGTGGACGCCGCCGCCGCCAGTACGTTGGGCAGCGCCCCCCGTCGGTGCAGCAGTGCTCGGCCCCGTCTTCGCGCGGTCCGCATCGGTCAGGTGGGCCAGTCCGGGAGTGCTGGCGGAGGTGGTCACAGCGCACCGGTCCCTCGTGGTCGACGTGCTGGCGCCGCGGCCCGCGCAGCGATGCCGCCCCACCTCGCCGGTTGCGGGGTGGGGGCTGGCAGGTGGCCAACGTCGCACGAAGCAGGATGTAGCACCGGCGAACGGCGCCAAAGGGCCCAGGAACCACCCGAAGCGACTACGTCAGCCGCACCGTATGGCCGTGTGGGCGGAGAGGTCGTGGTGGCGGTGGGTCGCAGGCCTCTTTGCGGTGTACGCGCGGGTGAACGTGCGAGCCGCTCAGCTCCGACCTGCCCTCTGTGGGCCGTGCTGAGCCTGTCCTGGGCCTTCTCGGGCCCGACCGCCCTGTTGGGGATGGCGCCCCGCCGTCCCCCACCAGCCCGCACCGGCGCTGTCGAGCCTCTACCGGCTTCGACCCCCACCGAGGCGCACAGGATGGTCGGGCCCACCAGCCCTGCCAGACCTGCCGGGGCTAGTGCTGGGCCTAGCCGCGGGCCTGCGGCTGCAGGGCCCACTGCTCGGCTGGTCCCACCACCATCGAGCGGTAGGACTCGATGATGTCCAGGAACTCCCCATGCTCGCGCGGGGGGACCCCCACGTGCCACAGCGTCGCGGCGATCTCGGTCTTGACGATGTCGAACTCCACCTCACTGACGCGCAGGTGGGCGTGGGCGGCGCGCATGTCCCGGCCGGGGTAGACCGCCGGGCCGCCGCACTCCTGGATCGACCAGGCCGTCACCAGGTACTTGAAGCCTGCGTGCCCCAGCTGGGCGTGGAAGGCGGCGGTGTAGGGGTTGCGGTTGGCGCTGACGTTGTCGTAGAGCCGGTCGGCCAGGACGTCCACGGCGCTGGCGATGCCGTAGGTGCCCCCGAGCCGGTCGTACAGGGAGGCGTCCGGGTCGGGGGTGTGCTGCTCGGGCTTTTCTCGCCCTGTGCTCGCTGGACGGCGTCCAGGTCGATGGTGGCCTGCTCGGGGCTGTCGGTCGTGCTTACGCTGTTCCCCCTTGGGCGGCTGTTCTCCGTTGAACTGCACCCTCAGTGGACCTCTGGCACCGGGTTGGCGTCAACGGTCGCGCGCGACCAGAGGACTTTGGTGGTCTCGTTCAATCGGGCTGCGCCGCTGCCTCAGTCACGTCGCCTCATCCGCTCATCAGGCCCTCCTCTTCAGGGTCTTCACCTCCGCACCCGCGGGAGCTCAGCCGCCTCCTAGCACCTGCGCAGCGCGCAGGCGGCCCGCCAGCAGACGGCTAGCCACCTCATCCACGCTCAAGGCGTAGACCACGGCGTAGGTGCGCAGCGCTGCCAACGCCCCGTCCCGCTCCAGGCCCTCTCGGGTCAGCATGAGTACCTCCTCGGCCTGCCACACCGTGGCCCGCACCAGCGCCGTGGACGAGTCCAGCCACCCCGGCGCGAACCCACGAGCAGAACCCGGTGCTGAGGCCAGTGCTGCGTCAGCTGCTGAGGTCGTTGCTGAGGCACCAGCACCGGCTTCGCTGAGCACCACACCCAGGGCGGCACTGAGGCTGCTGGCGACCCGGACCGCTACACCCAGCGCCCCGGCCGACTCACCCGCAGGGGTGGCAGCTGCGCCCAAGGGCTGCTGTCGGTAGCAGGTGAGCACCAGCGGCACCGACCACGACGAGGCAGGCGTGCCTGCGCCTTGGAACCCACCAGCGGCCCCAGGACGCGGGCCTGGTGGGGGCACAGGTACGGGTACGGGCACGGCGATGACGGATCGAAACGGGGTGGCCCGCATCAGCAGCACCGCATAGGTCGGCCACCTCCTCCGGCCCTCATCATCAAGGCTGCCGACGTCAGCGATGACGCTGAGGGCGCGGGTGTGCTGGGCGAAGACGCACGGTCCTTCCCCGGCGGTGAACTGCACCTGCTCAGCGGCGGCCGCGGCGGGGTCACTGGCCCCCACCGGCACGGACATCGTCGGGTCGTACAGCGCGGCCAGGCTGGCGCCGTCGATGTCCAGTAGGTCGGCGGCAGCGGCGCAGAGCCGGTCAGCCAGCACCTCATCGGGAGCGGCTCGGGCTGTAGTGCGCAGCACGTGCAGTGCCTGCCCGTAGAAGGAACCGCGCGCAGGTTCTCCGTTGGAGCCGTCCCCGGATGCCCCGGTGCGAGCGTCGGCATCCTCGGTGATGGCGACGCCCCGTCCCGATGGTCTGCTCGGTGCCGCATGCGGCGGGCAGCAGCACCCGCTTCATCGACTGCTGCTAGCCGCGGCAGCGGGGTTTTTACTGCGTGCCCTAGTCAACGTCCGAGGCGTCGGCCCTGCTCGTTGACCATGGCCGCCGGGGTCAGCACCCGGTTGCCGACGATGAAGCAGGTCGCGCTCACCGGTGGTCAGGGCCGAGCAGCCTCACCGCATGCGCTGCAGCCGCTCGAGCAGGTTCTCCAAGGACTCCTCGAACTCGCTCGCAGCGTGGTTCTCACTCAGCGCCGGGCGCAGCTCGGCCAGCAGCGGGTGCTGTCCCGCGAGCTTGTCCTGGCCTGCACCGGACTCCGCGGTGCTGTCTGCGTTGGTGTCCCCGATCACGTCCAGGGGACCGACGTCAGCGCCGGCCTGGGAGGACTCCAGCAGCAGGTGCCCCAGCAGGAAGCTGGTGAACGCCCGGTAGGCGGCCACCGCACCATCGCGAGTGAAGCCCTCAGCTACCAGGCCGGCCAGGAAGAGCTCTACCCACTCCAGGCTGCGCAGCGGTGGGCGTAGCCAGGGTGCCTGCCCGGGCCGGGAGGCGACCAGGGGGAAGGCGTTCGGGTGGGCCAGGGCGATGCGGCGGATGCCGTGGGCCAGGCGCTGGGTGAAGTCCTGCCAGCCGTGGGTGGGCTCGCGCACCACCTCGCTGTCCTGGGCCAGCTCGGTGACCAGGTGCTCCACGACGGCGTCGAGGAGCTCTTCGCGTCCGGTGACGTAGCGGTACAGCGACATCGCCTCCACCCCGAGCTCGGTGCCCAGGCGGCGCATCGACAAGTCGACCAGGCCGTGGGCGTCGATGAAGGCCACCGCGGTGGCCACGATGCGCTCCCGACTCAAGGGGACGCGGGTTGAGGGCGGCTGGTGGCCGTGGACCAGGGCAGCGTCGGCGTCGGGCACCTGCTCAGGTGGGGTGGAGGGCATGGGGTCACGGTGTCACTGAGGGGCGCCGGCTGCTGGTGGCGCTGCTCCACCAGCGCTCTTGCCATGAGAGCAGTCATCTAACGGCGACTGAGCGCTGGTCTGCCTCTGTGCAGGGGCTTCCAGGGCGGCCCGGGGCTGTCTCGCTCGACGATCCCCGAGCAGGGCAGCTTCTAGCCGGCGTCGCGACCACGCCAACGAGTGCCCGGACGCCGATCGGCGACCGGGCGCCTGTCAATGCTGCGGGCTGGATCTGGCCACGGGCTGTCTCACTCGCGGATCGCTGAGCGGGCGCGTACCGCTGCAGACCGGCGCGCGGCTGCTGGGGTGACGGATGCCCGCTGCAGGCCCTTCGCCCGCTCAGGTGCACGCCCGAACAGCCCGTCACGTCGTGCACGCTCTGTTACCAGTGGCTACCGTCCGGTCATGAAGATGCGACGTCGCACCTCAGCCCTGCTGGCCGCCCTCGCTGTCAGTGCGGGGGTCCTGGTGGGCGCCCCTGCCGCCAGCGCAGCCCCGGGTGACCGCGAGCTGGTCGACCGCTGGTACGCCAACTTCCTGGGCCGGCTCGCCGACCCGGGCTCGCAGTACTGGATAGACCGCCTCACCATCCAGGCACCCGCAGACGTGCTGTGGGCCATCACCCACTCCGAGGAGTACAACGCCAGCAGCATCGGCCTGTACTACCGCGCCCTGCTGAACCGCGAGCCTGACAGGGGCGCTCGCTACTGGGTCGACGGCACCAACGCCCAGCGCTTCCCCTTGGAGTGGGCGCTGCAGAACATCCTGGCCTCGGCGGAGTACCGGGCCGGCAAGAACAGCACCACCGTGATCAACGGGTACTACGACACCCTGCTGGGCCGCGCCCCCAGCCCAGGGGAGGTCTCCTACTGGTCCACCCGGCTGAGCGCGGCCGGTTCCCTGGCGACGGTGCGGGAGATCTACTACTCGAGCGAAGCGGTCTCCAAGCGCGTCGTCGACACCTATGACCAGCTGTTGGACCGTGCACCCAGCGCCGGTGAGGTCTCCTACTGGTACCCCAAGCAGGTGGAGAACTCCATCAACGTCGACGTCCTGATCGCCTCCACCCCGGAGTACCGCTCGCTGAGCTCCTGAGTCGCGTTACCCGGGCGAGCACTGTCGGTGTTCATGGACGCACGCGCGTGGGGAGCGCCTACGTTCGGTGCACACGCTCACCGACGACAGGACTGCGATGCGTCCCTTCTCGTCCCGGCTGTCCGCCGCCACCCTGACCGCAACCCTGACTGGGGCGACCCTGGCGACGGCCTGCATCGGTGCTGCTGCCATCTCGGCCTCGGCGGCCCCTGCACCTGTGGGCACGGTGCTCACCGCGCCGGTCCTCGCTGCTCCCGTCCTGGCTGCTCCCGTCCTGGCTGCCGCCCCGGGTGACCATCTGGCGCCGGGGCAGTCCCTGGCCCCCGGCCAGTGGCTGCTCAGCGCAGACCGCTCCCACGGCCTGGCCTTCCAGAGCGACGGCAACCTGGTGGCCTACGGCCCGAACTACCGGGTGCTGTGGCACTCAGGCACCTACGCCAATCCCGGCGCACGCTTCACCCTGCAGCCCGATGGCAACGCCGTCATCTACGCCGCGGGCGGGAAGGTGCTGTGGCACTCCGGCACCTTCACCAGCGCGGGAGCGGTGTTGCGGGTGCAGAACGACGGCAACGTGGTCATTAGCCGCACTGACGGGTCTGTGGCCTTCTACACCGGCTGGGACCGCACCGGCCTGAACCCCGGTGAGCAGCTGCTGCCAGGTCAGCAGGTCACCTCCGCAGGCGGGCGCTACTCCTTGAACCTGCAGGGCGATGGCAACGTGGTGGTCCGTGCCAGCTCGGGGCGGCCGCTGTTCTTCACCGGGTCCTACGGCGCCACCCGGCTCGCTTTCCAGAGTGACGGAAACCTGGTGGCTTACGCCGGGGATGGGTCGGTGCTCTTCGCCACCGGGACCACCGGGGCCCGTTCTCGGCTGACCGTTCAGGACGACGGCAACGTGGTCATCTACCGCCGTGACGGGGCCCCGGCGTGGTACTCCGGCTGGGACACCGGCCAGAGCGCGGACGCTCCGCGCGGTGGGGTTCAGGTCGAGTGAGGCGGGCTCTCCTGCTGACCTCGTGACCCCCTGGAACTTGGTACGTCTACCGACAGGTTCTGGGAGCAAGGCGGCGGTGTCGTGCACGGGCAGCGCTGATGCACGCGGGGATCCTCGTGCGAGAGCGTGCCGCTGCTGGATCGCTACCCGGTCAGCGTGCCGCTGACGATGCTCGTGCGGGCTGCTTTGGGGGCCTCTCCAGCGGCGCGCCCCCGCAGCGCACCCTGTTCACGCCAACTCCGCAAGGCCCTTCTTCCGGCACGGTGCGTCGCTCAGGCGGCCTGTCGCAGGCGGTGCAGGGCGGCGAGGGTGGGCAGTCCGATGCGAGCTGCGGTGCGCACGGTGGGGCGGGAGAGGTGGTTGATGGCGCGCAGCGGCCGCAGGGAGGCCCGGACCCGCTCGGGGGCGTAGGTGGCCATCGTCTTGTGGAAGCGCAGCACAGCCAGCGAGATGGTCGAGGTGCCGTCGCGGGCGGCGAGGAGTCCAGCGGCGAGGTGGTTGGCGTCGCGGATGGCGGTGGAGGCGGCGCTGCCGGCGGTGGGGGGCATGGCGTGCACGGCGTCACCGAGGGCGGTGACGGGTCCGGCAGGCCAGGGGGTGAGCTCGGTGTCGGGGTCGGCGGCGTAGAAGCCGTAGTAGGCGGCGGTGCCCGGGTCTGCTGCGGCGACCAAGTCGCGCAGCTGCTGGGGCCAGGCGCGCAGGGCGTGCTGGGTGAAGGCCAGGAGCCCAGAGCCGTCCAGGGTGCGGGTCGCTCCGGGTGGCATCTGGGCGTCGGTGGCGATCAGTGACCAGATCAGGGCTGGAGGTTCGGTGATCGCGGCGATGCTGTGGCAGGTGGCGGGGTCGACCGCGGCGCGGGTGCTGGCGTCGTGCTTGGTCATGAACATGCCGGTGCCGTCCGGTCCCAGGGCGAGGGCGGCGCCGCGGTCCAGGACGGTGGGCAGCAGGGCCCGGGTGGTCTCGTCCAGCGGGGTGCGGGCGGCGAGCCCGCCGAAACCCGTGGGGCGCGAGGTGGGGCGGCCGGCGAGGGCCGCGGCGACGCGGGAGCGGGCGCCGTCGGCGCCGACCAGGACGTCACCGGTGTCGGTGCTGCCGTCCTCGAAGCAGACGCTGACGCGTCCGTCGGGCAGCACCTCGTGGGAGGTGTAGGTGGCGCCGAAGCGGACCCGGTCGTCCAGGCCCTGGACGAGCAGGCGGCGCAGCGGGGACCGCCCGATCAGCAGGGCCTCTTCGGTGGGGTCCCACGACGTGACCTGCAGCGCCCGCAGTCGGTGGTCGGTGAAGGCGAGCCGGTGGACGGTCTCGGTGGGCACCGAGCTGGCCTGCAGGGCCTGGTAGTGCTCGGGGGACAGGTGGCGGCGCAGTGCGGCGCAGGCCTCGGCGCTGATGGCCAGGCGGTATCCGCCGGTGGCCTCGGCGCAGGCGTCGCGGTCGTGCACGGTGACGTCGATGCCTGCTCGGTGCAGTGCGTGGGCGAGGGTCAGGCCGCCCATCCCGGCGCCGATCACGATGACGCGCATGATGGTCCTCCGACCGATCGAGTATCAGTTGGCTGATACCTTAGGACTGTGTTGCTGGGGCCGCTACCGGTGTGGGAGCTGATGCAGACCGCTCACGTCGTGGGGCGCCGCTTCGCCGAGCTGATGTCCGGTGTCGCGCTGACGCCGACGCAGTTCGCCGTCCTGATGCACCTGGACCAGCGCGAGGGCGCCACCCAAGCCGAGCTCGCTCGGGTGGTGCTGGTCAGCCCGCAGAGCATCGGTGCGCTGCTGTCCCCGCTGCTGGAGGGGCAGCTGGTCGTCCGCGACGGTCCGGGGGGCCGTGGCCGTAGAGCGGGGCTGAGCCTGACCGAGGCCGGCCGTCAGGCGTTGGAGCGCGCGCGGGGCCCGGTCCAGGACTTCAACAGCCCCGCCGCGCTGGGCCTGTCGCCGGTGGAAGCAGCTGCGCTCAGTGAGATCCTCGCCAGCGTGCGCGCCACCATGAGCGGTGAGCCGGTGCTGGGTGCAACGGCCGAGGTGAGCTCGTCGGTCTGAGCTCCGTCGAGTTGAGCCCCGTTGAGTTCCGGGGCGTCAGCGGAGCTCTGCCGCGAGTATTCGGCAGCGGCTCCCCACCTTGAGCAGTGTTCGCGCCTGCTGGCCGATCCCATGCGGCGCCGGGCCGCTTCGTTGGTTGTGTTCTGCAGGGGGATCCGCAAGTGAGACAGCCCTGGGCTGACTACTTGTCGCGGGAGGCCGCCCTACGCCCGGTCACCGATCATCGAGCAGACACCGCAAGCACGGACGACTGCCCTGATCACCTACCAGGTGTGTCGCACCCAAAAGATGGACACTCGGCGCCGCCTGAGCTGACCCCGCTCTCAACCAGCC
>Ga0325400_1002484_pt1 | contig 16204 bp, 11 predicted proteins | sample PopdelMetagenome_2_FD_205662 | JGI IMG/M metagenome (GOLD analysis project Ga0325400, IMG submission 205662) | Populus deltoides microbial communities from Bellville, Georgia, United States - Xylem-PdKOR-R1 | ecosystem: Host-associated > Plants > Phyllosphere > Stem > Wood/Secondary xylem... | reverse complement strand
TGTGATATGGGAGGACAGGGGAGGGTGGGTAGACTAGTGAAGAGAGGGTCCTAAACTGTTCCAAAAACAAATTTGACTCAAGGTTGATAGGCCCCATCCTTCCCTACTGGGGACAGTGCTCTTCCGATCTAACTCCAAACCCAACTGGAGGTGATGAACCATGCAACAATTATGACACAGTTGCAAGCCAAGCTGTCAAAAAGGTATCGTGGGCCACTATCTAACAGGATGATAACAATTATGACACAGCTGCGAGCCAAGCTGTCACAAAGGTGTCGTGACTGTCCCTATTTAACAGGATAATACAATCTAAATGTACCAAATCATGGTGGTAGTAGCAATAATAATAATAATAATAATAATAATAATAATAATAATAATAATAATAAATGGGTCATCTAGATTATTATTTGAAGCAGGAATTAGATTAAGAGGTGTGCACACGCTTAATGGTTGTCGGTACATATATTGATTACAGAAAAAGCACAATGAAACCTTGAATGTCAAAGTCCTCTACATATTATGTACCAAGTAAATAAAAACATGAGACTAAAAACAGCAACTGCACTGTAGATGGTGTTCACCTGCATTATCTGAGGATACCAATCACGAAGATTACTGAGTGCAGCGTCAATCTCACCATTTCTGATTAGCTTCAATGGAGAAAAAAGTCAACAAAAACAAATCTCAAATTCAAAAAGAAGAAAATAAACAATAAATAAAAATAATTCAAATAGCATAGAAATATTACAAGCATCAATACAGATTGAAGAATGTGAATACTAATAGCCAGAAGAATGATGATCATGACAGTTCAACTAATTCACAAAAGACACCATATGGGATGTAATCTAACATATCAGATCTTCTCAAACTTAATTATGACCACCATAGCAGAGTATATGACTACCAACTTAATCCTTCAACATTTTTTTGCAAGTGGCTGATCTCAAGACTCAAGCCTACAATGTTGCGGGTGCAAGCCCAATACTTTTAGAATTGCACCAAGCAATCATCCCTAAGTTTTCCAACTGTACACCCATGGAATATATTATCCAAATAAGTACAACTTCTGTACTATAAAAGCCTGATTAAGTTATTAATTAGCTGTTACCAGCATCCATCACTACACATCTCTCTCGGTCATTACATTACCTGCACATGAAACACACACAAATCTACTCCTCCTGAATAACAAGGCTAAATTAACACATAGGCATTGCATTCACTGAAGCTGCTCACCCTGCAGATCCTACCCCAACTAAGCTTAGCATCATTCTGCATTGCTTGTGCATTTCAGAAACACTTCTTTAACCAACATATTCCTAAAAGAATTTAAACGGGTGGAGCAACAAAGATGGGATGCACATTAGAGAATCATTGAGAAAAAAAGTGGCGCCCAGTGAACTCATAAAATGATATGGGAATGAATGCATCATTCAGGGGCTCATAAGCCCTATCACCACTAGATATCAATACATCGAATCCAAGGGAAGCTCTAAAGACGCTGATGAGCTTTTAACCAAAAAAAAGACAGGAACCTCCAAGTATTACACACAGAAACACATATTCCGTACAACAAAGGGTTTACCAGCATCTTACTCGTACATAACACCACTTACATTTATCATATACACTATGCCTAAAACTCAATGTCCGCCAATGTGAACTATTAATTGAATATAAACACCTATCACCAACAATTTCATACCTGTCGAAGAGTTTTTCTGTGTGTTAAAGCATATGCAATGTCCTGTTCACCAGAACCATTTTCTTGAGCTATACATATCGGAGGGATAGTACTTTGACTAGCCACATCAAAAGCATTGAGTGTCTCTTCATAGCCATAGTGTAATAAGTAGGAGCGAACAAGTCTGCCCATGCAATACAAACTAATATTAACTGAAGTATACAGAAATAATGATGATTAATGATAGCTGACTAGCAAGATCAAGTACTGTTATTAGCAAGTTTACTATTATTTCTAAATACACCAAAGGGCTTTTTCATACTTCTAAAACCTTTTTTTTGTTGTTTTATAAGATTTTAAACCAAGACCTACAGCAGCCCTGCCCCATCACAAAACCCAAGGCGAAAAATTTCAGATGAACAAGATTAAATATTGGAAGAAGAGAAAGAGGAGCTGAAGAAAACAAGAGATAAAAAAGAGGAACAGCTTGCCTTGATCCATTCTTTATTTTTACTATAAATTTCCACCCGACTCTTCCGTTGTTGAGGTGCAGACATCATATTATAGGTAAATGTAGTTTCAATTACGAGGATATTGCAAGTTACACTGACTCAAAGCAGAAACTAATTTATATAAAAGAGACTCAAATCTAACATAGACTTACCCATAACTAATATTTGGCGGTAAAGATATTTTGTCAATTGTCGATTTTTGCTTCATAGCTTCTTGTCTTTCATATTCCTAAGGAAGGATACAAAGAAAAACATAAGGAAGCATCAATAATAACAAGAACTTGTGTAAATTTGTTAAATCTGTAGTTGCTGTTTTAGAAACAAAGTTTCAGACAACTAAACCAGGTGATAAGGAAACCATTCACCAAGAGAATTATAAAGCAAACCCAAAGTGCAAAAATCTATGACTATCGAATCATATCACTTCTTGGAAAGTGAAGGTTGTCCATTAAACTTTATTTCCTTCCATACAAAACAACTTGACCTTCCCAAGCTCGAGCAATGACCTTGCACAGAGAAGAAGATTTTTGCAACCCCACTTAACCAAAAAAAGAAGGTCCATAAGAAAGAATCAAAAGAATAGATATCTTGCCTTAAGATCAAAGGCAAATTCTCTCTGCCCAAAGTTGACTTCAATCCTGCCAGGTTAACAAGCAACTGAAGGTATCAGATCCTCTAGCATCATGATAAAACAAGCAAAATTAGCAAAAGAAAAGGAAAAATATTAAAATATAGTTTGAATTCGTTTTTCCATATATCTATATAATTAATTACAGGTCATTTGCTGTAAAGCATGCGACCAAAATGGATTATATGAGTGATCAGAACCTTGGATAAGCTAGAACCTTAATCACCGTAGAGACAAAATTTTCTAGATGGCAATACAATGTATCTCTATGATCTTGGTAGCAAAAGTTCAACTAAAAGCCATGGTAGCCACAGGATAGTCTACCACATCTGCATATTTTAAATCTAGCACAAGAATTGACAAGCAAACTGTCTCAGAATAATAGTTAAATATTGTAACTAGTTGAGGGAGGTGCCACATACTCCTCATTCTGGCTGTGAACAGCAACAGTAGGAAACAACGGACCCTTTATCTCCTTGTACACTCCACCAACTACCGCTCCATTTTTACTGATATCAGCACAAAGAGAACTTGTAATAATGAGTAGCATAGTAACAGAAGAAGAGTTCAGAAAATAGACTTATTAATTACTCAGTGTCCACATGCAACAGGAGTTTGATATCAACAACACAAACTAACCAAAGTGAGCAACTTCCTTACGTGAAAAAGAATTCCTGTGAAGCATAGTTGATACCAGCACCAACTGTATCATTGGTCGTGAACGTTGGGCCAAATGTCTCTCCCTTCCCATGTCCGTTATAAAGATTCCCATCATCCCCGTGATATCCACAGCTGTTTGTTTCCCACCTGCTCAACCAAATAAAAATTTGAAAGAAACAACTGGTGAATCGCAGCATTATTATAGTTAACAACTCATTGCAATTCAAACTTGCAAACAGTGCACAAGAACAAAAACCCACATTTCCAATCAAGAACTTCTGCCTATTATACCTTCAAAAGAACATTTAAAGTATAAAACACCCTTTTTTTAACCTTCTTTTAAATATTCTCATGAACCAAAAGTATTTAATAAATAAATACTTAATATCCAACTTTTTAATCGCTCCAAAATGTTAAATCTTATAAACCTAATCCATTACCTCCCGTGATTAGCAACTAAAATTCTCTGAAGAGCCAGAGAAAAAACCTTAATTGCATTTCTCACTAACTCTACATTACAAATAACAAAACAAATTACTTAAAAAAAGAAAGAAAGAAAGAAAAGCCTTGCCCAGGTTGTCTCCTCATCTTGAAACCCTGACTAGTAAAACCAATAGCAATCTGTCCTTTAGCACCAGCATTCTTTACAAAAATCTCAAAATAATAAACAAGTCGTTTATCCGGCACTGGTTTATCGGCTTGAATAACACCAACGTCATGACCATGAAGATTCACACTTGGGTATTTAACACTCAATTTATCAGTCGATACAACAAGAAACCCTCCAGAGCTGTTCAACGTGTTTAACTCCTTTGGTTCAAGCTCTGTTTCTCCGCCAATTGGTGATGAGTATTGCCGTGCTACGTCTATGAAGTAGGAGCCTGGATCTTGATTGCTGCCGTTCTTGGAATTCGAGTTGATGGCGGTGCTGTTGGTGGTTGGGGAAGTGGTGGTGGTGGAGCTCATATTTTAGGGTTTGGTTAATGGAACATCGAAGAATTGGAATTGAATTGGGATTCTGTTTAGGAATTTGGAGATGGAGTTTGTTAAAAGAAATGAAGTGGGGTCCTTTAACAGTGAAGAGAGAGAGAGACTGTCAGGCTCGGTGGTTCGGGGAATCGGGGGAGGACTTCTAATATCACGTAATCTTCTAAACGATTTCGTTTTTATTTTTTTTAAAAAAATTTTAAAATCAAAATATTAAAATAATTTAAAATTATAAAATAAAATAAATTTAAATTTTTACAAAAATATTTTAAACAAACAAGCTGATTTTGGGCATGTTTAAAATAGTGATTATAGTTATTTTCTAAAGTGTCTTTCATTCTGAAATGCATTAAAATAATTTTTTTTTATTTTTTAAAATTATTTTTGAGATCTGTACATCAAAACGATCTAAAATATATAAAAAAATTAATTTTTAACAAAAAAACATGAGTTGGCTTGCGTTTCCAAGCGCTCGTGTGATTGGAATAAAGATTTTAAAAAATATTTTAAATTATTTTTTTATATATATTTTTAAATTTTTTTATATGCTAATATTAAAAATAAAATTTTAAAAATAAATAAAAAATATTATTTTAATATATTTTTAAATAAAAAATATTTTAAAAAATAAAGCTATTATTATCTCTAATATCTGCATGTAACTCTTCAAGTGTTTGAGAGGGACTGTGTATATTTTTCCTTTGCATTATCTTTTAATAAATAGAGAAAAGTTATGGGTTGTCGGGTATATAAGAAATCTTAATAAGAAATTATATTATATCTCCAAGCAATGCAAGAAAAAAAAAAAGGAGAAAAAGATGAGAAGAGAAAAGAAAAGTGAAAAAGGTGTGGATGGTGGCTAGGGTTTTTTTAATTCGATGATAAAATTATAATATTTAATATAATAGTTTTTTATTCATTAATTAAAATATAATTGTAATTTTTTAAATAATTTTATTTTTTTTTATTGATATGTTTGTTTTTATGTTTTAAAAGTATTTTTGAAAAAATTTTAAAAAAATTTACTTCAAATTAATATTTTTTAGTGTTTTTAGATAAAAATAATTTTTTAAAAATAAAAAAATATTATTTTAATACATTTTCAAATACAAAACACTTTAAAAAATAATCGTAACCATATTTTTAAATAATTGCAGAATAAAAATGTAAAGTATTACGAGCTGCAGGATATTAAACAGCTTGATTTGAAATGTAAACTATGGAGCCTAAGTGAAAAAATAACGATTAAACAGCATGATTTGAAGTGTGATTTTCCCTTCAATTTATAATTAAACTCAATTCTATTATATAATTTTTCTAATTGTTCAAAAATTAGAAAGAACGAACTAAATCGGCATGAAGTGGAATTCCAGACACTGAGAATCTCATTCCACTGAGAATCTTCAACTACTAAGCAAATATCAAAATCTTAGACTGTCAAAAGAATGATTATTGATGAAAAGTAACATTACGTTGACCAAATACCGCTTTAATATTTCTGAATCAGCACATGGGATTTCTAAATGCAAATCAAAGATGATATTTTTCCATGATTTTGAGATTTCGAGATTCCATGACAAACAAAACATGAAGTCCCACCTTAGTATCTTAAAGTTGAAGGCGTTGAGAGCCCTACGTCTCTTGTACAAATGCCACCCCAATCACTTGCCTGCATTGAGATAAAACCCTAGACATGTTCATTTACCTACCTTCTTGTGGCAGCCCCAATGAGGCAAGAAGGAATTTTACTGTCTTCAGTGTGCTGTTCTCAACAAATGTTCCAGATTGCATCTGTGAATAGTGATGAAGCCAATATCCGGTACGACCTAAAAAATAAATCAACACAAAGATCTGGGAAGAGAATATAGATTGAAGAATTCAAAGTGAAGAATGTAATTCAACAAATATTCCAGATTGCATCTGTGAATAGTGATGAAGCCAATATCCGGTGTGACCTTTAAAAGAAATCAACACACAAAGATCTGGGAAGAGAATATGGATTGAAGAATTCAAAGTGAAGAATGTAATTGAATACATGGAAATTCTGTTCAAGTACAGTTTCGAACACATCATTTAGAGCAATTTCCGACAATTTCAGTTACAATGAGACAGTGAACCTCAAAAAATCAAAACTATAAACCTATCATCTCAATTCTAATGAAAGAAATAATTATAATTGTAGGAGTTTTTTTTTGTGGTTGTTAATTTTGATGATACAAAGAAAATTATATGCATATAGAATCTGTAATTCTAGGAGTAATCTACTATTCCAGTCTTAAAATCAACTGTCACTGTCTTGTTGTCTAGCTTCAGTTTGTTTACACATGCAATCTGGCATGGGAAATGTGTAAAGTGATGCACTGGGCTTTCTTAATTCAGAGCCCTTCACATCACTGTGGCGAAGCATATTTTGCATCTGTCGCTTGAAGACCTCCCATCTGCAAAACAAAAAGACAAAAAGATAATAATCCTTTTCTAAATAATGCTCAAAACGTGGAGGGCTGTTGAAAGATGTGTGTGAGAATAGATCACAGAATTTTGTATTTGACTAGCAAAACTATTAGAAATGTCATCAGGAATCTTTAAAAGCACGCCAAATTTTATGTCTGAGTTATGAAAGGTAGATCCAGCAAGTGTTTCTGTTGAAATGGGGACAAAATAAAAGTCCAGAATGTATGGAATTGTTGTCCACTTCTCACTCTTCCTTTTACATCATGATTTGAATCTATATTTACTCAAGTTTTGCTGTCTCTATATCTCACCAACAACAGGAACAGGTTAACAATCCTGTAACCAAGTAGATTATTGGCTAAACAGCTTTAAGCCCCCACATAAGTGCTAAATGTGAAACTAATATCACACTAACTAGCACAGTTACGCCATTGTGGTGTACCCAACATTCACCAGGAGATTAAAATGTCCATGATAAACATTACCAAAACAACCACATGGAGATGAAACACTGACCAAGACAACATGCACAATACTTTTAACAGGTTGCACGGATTTCAGATTATTAATTGGGATAATCCATGCAAGGACACAAACTAGTGGGACACAACTCTATGCACTGGGGGGGGGGGGGGCAAGGATATTTCAGATGAAATAACAATCACATCATCACTTACGGTGATAAAAAAAGACATGAATATCTTTCAGTTATGAGTTGCAAAAATTAAGAGCTACACATAAGGTTCAGAAATGAAATAGAAACTGAATTGCATACCTGATAGTGGGTTTATCAAATAAGAGAGCTAACTTTCTCTTGTCAGGATTGATTGTCTTGGCATGCCCTCCATACAAATAGCGCCTGTGACCCATTAAAAAGTGTGGAAAGTTCCCACCTTGTGTTGTGACAAAGACTTCACTATGCAGGCAAACCGTGTAATCAAGAGCAGCCAACCTAGATGAGTGGCCCTACATCACATACTTCAGTATTACAAAGATTGATTTATTCACGTCTTTTACCAATTTCTATTTTACTTTTCACAGTAGGTGTTGACTCAATGATAGTCGGGAAAATTACAGACTACAAGTGCATATAGACCTAGTTTGATACCTTAAATGGCACAAGTTCTTCAGTGGTAGCTAATGTGTCCTTCGTTTCTAAACGTGGAAACATCTGTTTAAGTGGAGCCATATACTTCTCTGCTTTATAAATATTACCTGCTGCGACATATACTGAGGTGGTATTATCAAAACCCATTCCCCTAAGCATCATCCCTACCTTCAATAGCAAGCAAGGTGATCCATGTTAATTGGTAAGTCTTCTAAGAACTTAAATCACCAATTACAGCTTTGTTTGAACTAGATGGATATGTAAGAGAATAAATTTCAAAATACATGATTAATAGAAAACAGCAAAGGAATTTATATTTCAAAGTTAACAAATCAGCATATATGATAAACTTCCAAAATTCATTTCAAGGAAAAAAAATGATTGATAATGCATGAATCTGAACAAAATGACTGCCCTTTATAGCATCAGGAATCCTCCTTGACCCTGTTCATTAAAGAGCCACGCTAGTGACAGCCCCCAATTCCCCCCCTTTTCTTGTGTCGTAGAAAAGTTTTAGCTTGCAATGTTAAGAGAAAGGGCATACGCTTTCAGGTCTGTTCATGCTCATTAAATTAACAAATCAGATGGAAACCAATAAAATTGATTTGTATAACATCATGTAAACTGCACCATCAGACAATTTTTACAAATTCAGACAGATTTTCAAGAATGAAAGAAGAATCCTACATGTTCATTGAATAGACACTAGTCACAGCCCCCAATGGCCACTCCTTGTTCTTGTGTGCTTGGAGAGTTAAAACTTTCAGTGTCAGCGTAAGGGCATAGATTTTCAGGCATGAAGGCAGAATTTATATGTGCTAACTTGATTTGCTAATCAGATGGACATTCTGTAAAATGATATATTTCTAGAATATCACACAAAATGCATCATTATATATTTTCACAAATTTGAAATTTGCTTTAAAAAAATTGTGACTAAAGAATATTGGATGGGCCTTACAGCAATAAAGGGATTAAGTTAGTCGAATACCTCCAATGGAGTTAAAGGGCATTTTCCATCCACACGATTTGCTCCTGGCCTTATTACTCTACCCCTTCTCCTAAATTTTCCTCTCCAAGCACTTTCTCGTGCAATATCCATCTCTCGTTTCTCTTCTTCCCCACCATCATACTCACAGCATGAAAATGCAACCATATCCTTTCATAAAAATATTGACATTTAGAAAAACATGGGACATAGCTAGAAAACCAACAACAGTACATCCTTAAACATAAGGAAATGAGAATGGCACCGTTTCAAACCGCAGATGCACCGAGACATATTTTCCCCCACTTTGAGAACTATTCTTGATCATCCGATCAACCATCTGCTCTGCAAGCATTCTTATGGATTCTGAAAACCTCAGGGCTTCAAAATTGGCTAAGCATCTAAGACCCTGGATATTTGGAGGAACTGCATGTGCCAACCTGTTGGAGAAAGGTGCAATACGTACTGCCCTGCATCATAGAATGAGAAAACTACTATCATACTAATGCCAACGAATATATCTTACGTTCATGAAATTGACTGCGCACATTATAAAGAATAGCATCAAACTGCAAAAACTTGAAAGCTATCTGGTCTGACTGGGAGTCGGCTTTGATTAGTGCATACAGGCAATGCTTGTGCCTTATTTGTTTTTTCTCTTTTAAAACAAGTGTTTACTAGTGTTCGTTTGTGTGTACATGTAAATACCATGTTGGATTGGCACACGTGGTCCAAAACAACATCCTCTTTTATGTCTAAGAGGTTTCTTTAGTACAAATCATCTGCAATTTCATTTAAAGCACCTATTCCTTTTCTTGTACATGTTAGAAGGAAAGTTTTTCTGTTAAGGGTGTTTGCCATGTGTTCTACATCACATTTATGTATCAAGAAGCGGGTAATCAGAAGTGTCCATTTGCAATACAGAACAAGTATAACTGATTATGTCAACATTAACTTTGAATGTGTTCTCCACATGTTCAAATGTGTTAATTGTCGCAGCAAAGATGCTTTTGCAAAGTAGTTTGGACTGAAAACACCTATTTGATCGTTTTTTATGTCCTTTCCAATGTTTACTAAGACAATCAGGGCACACCATGTAAAAGTCACCCAAAAAACATCAATCTGGTGCCTTTTCAGCCTAAGAGAACTTGCAATTGCATAGACAAAGGCACACAAGTCATGGACAGTTATATCTTGTAATATACTATGAGCATGTATAGTTGCTTAAATTTCCTATTTAACATTATTCTAATCAAAAGAGTCTTGACATAAATAAAATAAGTCCTTGGTTTTCCCAAAAGCTTTAAGAGTAATTTTAGGTAATAGTGGAGGTTAGATTCCCTCAAAACAAATCACCGGCTAACCAAAAAACCCTTTTTTTTTTATCTTCTCATCTATCAAGATAAGGAATGGCAAGAATAAGAAAAACAAGTCATGGGATCCCAATCTACTCAAGATGCACCAAATGGGATTGAATGAACCATGGTCTTCACCTTCATCTATACCATATTCTTAATCATCTGTCCAGCTACCCTCTTCCCGTGATAAAAATAGCTTTCAACACTTCTGACTTGCTTCAAACTCGTCCTTGAAGTTGAAACAAAAATAAAGGCATTGTCCCTTCACTCCTTCAATTCTATAATAATAGCTTTCCTAGCAAATAAAAATTAGCTTGATTCTATCCTTCACTAGTTATGGAACCTTCTTGCCTGTAATAGAAGTAGTACATCATGGTGGGACACCAAACTTGAGATGCATTTCACATGTGTATCATCTAAGACAACAGAGGATAGCTAAGCCCGTCACTCCTTGGTTGGGAGATTGGGCTTAAGCTTGTGTTATTAGATTTTCATTTGGTTTTATTATTGGGCTTGATTTATGTTATTGTTGGACATTTTATTTGGTGGGCTATAAGCTCAATTTCTAGTTATGTAAGGTTTTACTATTTATATGTACTCTTTTTACATTACAGATAGTTTATAATGAATTAAGAAAAATCTGTGGATTTCCTCCTTCCTTTCTTTTCCCTCTCTTCTCCTGCTCCTTCTCTTCTTCTTCCCAGCTCCCTCTTCCTCTTCTTCCTTCCTTTCTCTCCCCTTTGTTTATTCCTTTCTCTCCTTTCCTTTCTTCAAATCTTCATGTCCCGCATCACACCATGATGTTACTCTCAAGATCATATCATCTTGAAACCTTTATCTATCAAGAGATCTGAAAGTCCACAAGCTTCCACAATTGTATGAATACTTTCCTTCAGCCCAATCACAAAACACCCAACTTGAAGTACCTGACCTTGTGACTCTTTTCAGTGGTAGTACTTGATTTGTATTTAGCTTATCAAGCTAAAAGTCATATAGGATTTCTTTTATTCTTACCTTCTCTATATTTACAGATGAGAACTGAGAAAGTAAAGGAAAATGGATGTTTTGTTCCCAATCATCGTTAGTGACTAAGGATTATTCATGAAGCTTTTGGAGAAAAAAGTTATATTTATTTAAATGAATGTTGTCCCACTTATCAACATATGCATGTGCTGTAGAATAAACATGGCAAGCACTCTTCATATTTTTTTCTTTCATTACTCCCATTTTTCACAAAAATATAAAACACTACTGTTGTGCACTTTTAAGACAAACAAGGACCAGCTGTAAAAGAAACAAACAGGTGGGACATGTGTAAAACTCATAAACTACAGAATCACACCATCCCCAGCCATGTCCTCTACCTAAATGTCAGAGGTGATAGTGTATAAGAATGATAAGCAAACACAGCTATTCAGTTGAAGTAAAATGTCCACATATCATTTAAAATCAAAATTGTAATTTCTTTGTTTCCTTGGAGCTTTGGGAAACAGTCCCCGGTGACAATGTCAACAACAATAATTAAGAAAAAGTAAAACTGCATACCTCATATGCCTCAGCTTTGGAAGAACCTTCTGAAGATAGTAGGTCGGGCTGGACCAAGCTTTTACCCTTAAGTTTACTATGCTGCTTATGTTATTATCAAACTGCTCAAGTACATCACTTGGGAGCTCTCGAACTACTTTCACATTATTCTTAAGTGCATGTATGAAGAAATCTTCATCAAATATTTCTCCAAATTTACTGTCATTGAAAATAAAAAAGGACAAAAAAAATCATGATAACAAGAACTGTATTGGCATTAATTCTCACAAATCTGATTATAGAAAATAGTGAAATATTTGCAAAGAAAAATAATAACTTCACCATGAAAAGAAATTGGACAAATTCCTATTATATAACAAAACAAGAAACGAGTTACACAAATATTGTATGGTGACAAAACTTGCTCATGTTGTGATATATTTATGTAACAGCAACCAGAATGTATCAAGTTTTATTTTGTTTATGTTCTAGTATAAAAGATATATGGTTGTATTACCATTATACTAACTGATACACAACAAACATGCAGAAAATCCTCAATTGTGTGTTCAAAAAGAAGAGCTGGCATTTGGTGACAGCAAATGTCACATAAGTTGAGTGTGAAGAAAAGTCATGATGACCAGAATGAGGGTGGAGGAAAAAAGATAAAGCCACCATTTCTCAGAATGCTTGGAAGCTGTGTTTTCTTATATTGTTGAACATAATCATGCACCATGCAAGGATTGCTTAAAACAAGCAGAAAGGTGTCATTTGATCCAAAGATTCTTGACAGCTGTCAGGAAACTGGGAGAAAAGGAAGTGAAAATTGTGATCTTTGCCTTGGCTCCAGCATATTTTTTTCCATTGCAAAATTGAACAAACAATTGGTTGTAAGAGAAAGCTTTTACAACTTATAATTCCTAAGATAGAACTTTATTATATTCTAAATGCACTGGTTGTTGGCCAAGGTAGAGACATATTTGAAACCAACAAGGAAAACTTATGACCTATCATAAAGCAAACTGTTCAATAAGATGGGATGGTCATGCATAATAACATTAATAACATGGAATAACAGTAATTACCTGGAATCTCTCCAAACACTATTTAGATGAAAAAATGGAATGACCAAAGTAGCATTCAGCAATCCTGCCACAGCAACTGCATCGCATATCTGTATGCATTAAAAAGATTTTTTTATAAAAGAAATAAAGTGAATGATATGAATTATAAGACAGATGATTTGACAATAAATAGACCAAGAGCGCATTCAAATGTAGCCTTTGAATGATTAAAAGCAAAGGATGAAGTCAGCTTCACTTTAAAAGACAAAACATACCGATAAGCGTTGTTGATTCAAACCACCATTCGCTTCAATTATAAGGAAACCATTAGACTCTGGCAATTCTAAAAACCATTGAAGCACAAAAAAGCAGTTAGTTTCTCTTGATGCTTTAGCAAGCAAAAAAGAATGGCTAATACCATAAGAGATACTAATGTCTGAAAGGAGAGCTACATCAATAATGACAAATAAACATGTTTTCCCTGCATCAAGCAAGTGAGCCCTATTTTACCACCATATGTAATGAGTAAGTTATCACTACATTAGTGCATTAATGTTGCTTCTCCAAAAAATAACAAAGCCATACAAATTGTCTGGATTATAAGATACATAACCAACATGAGACCACATGGCTATCCACAATGTAACTCCAAAAAGATAGCTCAAGCACCAAATTTAGGCACTGCATACAAGCAAACATAGCTATTTGCAGATCTCGATGGGCTATAAAACCCACCAGCTTAGTTTCGATATTTTTGCTTACCATATTGAGATATCTATTCCTAGCAATCAAATAAAAAAATTCATTGTAAGGTTGGCAGATGTCATATGGGAATCCTACCTGCATCAGAGTAATTGCTGATACCACTGGGCTTCCAAGCTTGATGCAGTTTTGGATCCCATGCTGTCATCAACTGCATGATTTATTATTTGTCAGTTGTACAGAGCACAGGGAATCATCTCAAGGGGAAGAAAAGATGAAAAGAAAAGGAAAAGGAACAACAAGATGTTATATTTCAACAAAAATTACACACTGCACAGAGATGAAGTCGAAAAGGCAGAAAAAATGCAGCTCTTATAAATATCCATCCGCAAAACATTGCAGTAGACACTATGCCCCTTTTTCATTATTTGTAACCAAGGCATCCTTCATACCATTCAACATTTTTATTTCAAGTGGCTGCTCTTAAGAAAAACTCACCTCCTAGAGTTGCAAGGTAAGGAATAGTGGTGCACCTGTAATGGCACTTACAAAAAAAAATGTTCACATGCTCCCACACAACCCAATCCCATTCAACAATGGCTTAGCTGGAAAATCTTTCTATGAGTTGCTAATACAAAATCATCTCTTACCATTTCATCTCACGTCCCTTTTCTGCCTCTCCTTTAACTCTTCTTTACTCCTACTATTTGGATCCAAGCACCCCTTCATTTCATCTCACGTCCCTTTTCTGCCTCTCCTTTAACTCTTCTTTGCTCCTACTATTTGGATCCAAGCACCACTTCACACTGGTGCCACCCATAGAGCCATATTGCATTGGAGGCAAAGCCATCTCCAAGTACCTCTCATCTCATCCAATCAGTAGTCACCTCCACCTCTTCTTCATGCGCTCTATTTTTATCATGTCCTTTCTTATCTTAGCAATCCTATCTTCAGGACATGTTACTTCACAGACCAGCACTCACTGTCACGTAGCATACCTAGCCTAATTTTAGCTTTAAGAAATTACCTTGCTGCTTAGCAAGTATTGTATGATCACAACGCCCTCAAGTCACATTCCTTGATTTCAAAAACCCTACTTTGATTTAAAGGTAGCATCTTCCTCCATGCCTCCTTCCTTCCGTATGGCAAAACATGGCAATTAAACTTAACAGATAAGACACATCACTCCATCATCTACACTCTGTGTTAAGACTGCTTAACCTTAAACCAAAACTCAAACCTAATAACACACTTCCATTCTTCGCCGTCAAGTTTTTACTAAACAGCAAGAGCTATAAATATCAGAAAAGAAGAGAAAAGAAAAGGGAAGAAACGCTACCGCATTGTGACTGCCATTGCTCTCAGCCTCCATATACGGCCAAAGCTTGTCAAAAACCTTAGGACTCCGGTACACCGTACCAGGAGGTGCACGTTTCCGTACAACAACACCGCCATTTTTCAAATTAACATCAAAATTCAAAGAACCCATGTACAAAACCATCCCTGCAACATACAGCAATGGCGCAAACAGCAACAATCCTCTTCGCCTCAAAACCACCGTTACCACCATAAACATCAACCTCTCCACCACATGCTGCTTCCCCCCTCCTCCCCGACCGCCACCGCCCCCCGAAAAACCACCGCCAGGAGACGAATTGCTCTTTCCGCTGCTGCGGCTGTGACGGAGGCGAGGTGAGGAAGGAGGAGACGGCGTGGGGGTGGTTGTGACAGCGCGGCCGGTGGCCCCGGCGTTTCCGAGGCGACTGTAGCCGTGCATGCTGACCGAATTAAATTAAATGAAATCAGGGTTTTAGAGAAAAAAATAAAAACAAAAGCAGAAATTCTAATTCTGTAGAATTGAAAAATAAAAAATAAATAAAAAACAAAGAGAGGGAGAGAGAGAGAGAGACAGAGAGAGACGAAAAGGAGGAGGAAGATCTGAAAACGATTTTGGAGGATCTTATAGAGAAAACGATTGCATTTGGGAGTGATAGTTGACAGAAATTATTATTATTATTATTATTATTTAAAAGAGAGAGAGATTCTTTTTAGTTTAATGTTCTACTTTTTCAATAGAATTTTGAGTTTTTTCTATAAATCAAAGTCAAAAAACCATTTAAAAAAGGATTGCAACGGGGTGTGGGTGTGCTTCAAGTGGGCACTGTTGAGAAGATGCGCCTTGTTTGCTTTCATAGGCAAGAAGACAAGAGAGGATGTTGTCTCCTCCGAGGGATGATTTGTATTTGGAAGTATGAATTTGAGGGGTTTCTTTCCTTATTTTAAAGAGAGAAGATCAAAATAATTAATTTCACTGACCAAATTGAAATCCATTTTTTCATGTTAATCATGAGAGCGTGTGTTTAGCATTCTTTTTGTTCAGTTCATGAGCTTATGTTCTGTTACAGCAGTGCCAATAATAGTAATCTCCATGGCCTTCTCTTCTCTCAGATACCTTCCACTGGTGATAAATTTCATGGTGATCAAGTACTAGCAAGAAGCATCTATTATTTACTCGTTGATCTTTTATTAAAG
>Ga0325400_1002483_pt1 | contig 16204 bp, 10 predicted proteins | sample PopdelMetagenome_2_FD_205662 | JGI IMG/M metagenome (GOLD analysis project Ga0325400, IMG submission 205662) | Populus deltoides microbial communities from Bellville, Georgia, United States - Xylem-PdKOR-R1 | ecosystem: Host-associated > Plants > Phyllosphere > Stem > Wood/Secondary xylem... | reverse complement strand
AGTTCAAAACCCACCAGCCGGTCTAGGATACGGCGGGCCTGCTGGGCGTTAACCAGGTCAATATCAATCCGCCGTGGCGACTGAATGGCGTTCAGAATGGCATTCTTGGTAATTTCCCGGAACACGATCCGTTTAGTATCTTCCCGCAAGCCGAGGGCTTCTTTCAAGTGCCAGGAAATCGCTTCGCCTTCGCGGTCATCATCCGTTGCCAGCCAAACTTCCTGGGCGTCCTTGGCCAGTTTTTTTAGCTCGCTGATGACCTGCTTTTTGTCCGGCGAAACCTCGTAGACCGGACGAAAGCCATTCTTAATATCAATGGCCATATCGTCCTTCGGCAAATCGCGTACGTGACCGTAGCTTGATTTGACCACAAAATCTTTACCCAGATACCCCTCAATAGTTTTCGCCTTCGCGGGCGACTCCACGATAACCAGGTTTTTTGACATAAGAATTCAGGTTGAAAATTTTAGATCCCCGACAATCTCCCACAACAATCAGTCCAGGGGGCTGCGCCAAATATAGACGCAAAAGCTGTAAAAGTTGCAAATCAGCTTACAAGGCGGGCCGCTGCATGGGTGATAAACGCTAATGAAGTAACGTTTTGAGACACATGAACGTTCGGGGAAAATAGGAGGAAATGAGTAGAACGGACGATTTTTCGTTCTTTTAAAACGATGGCGCAAAAAAGGCGGGTGATCAATCGAGGGTGCGCCGAAAAAGCCGGATGCCGGTGATTATTCGGTCGACGCAAGTCTATACTATTTCCAAATTACAGTTAATCCGGCGGCCTGTTTTATTTTCGATTGAAAATCCTCTAATTTTGAAGCATCGGCCGGGAAACTCATTTCCCCGGCGCTAAGTTATCTTATAGAGAAACGATTGTTTCTGTACGTGTTTACCGGAAAAAAAATTCCTTCTTTCTATGGCTTTTGATTTGGACATGATTCAGCGCGTTTATGCCGGTTTGGGCGAACGCGTCGAAGCAGCCCGTCAGGTAGTGGGTCGTCCCCTTACTCTGTCGGAAAAAATCTTATATGCTCACCTTACCATCGGCAAGGCTGACAAAGCGCTGGCGCGGGGTAAAGATTACGTCGATTTTGCTCCAGACCGGGTGGCCATGCAGGATGCGACGGCCCAGATGGCGCTGTTGCAATTTATGCAGGCTGGTAAACCTCAAGTGGCGGTTCCTTCCACAGTTCACTGTGATCACCTGATTCAGGCGGAAGTGGGGGCAACTCAGGATTTGGAGAATGCCAACAATAAAAACCGTGAAGTATACGCTTTCCTGTCGTCTATTTCCAACAAATACGGAATTGGTTTCTGGAAACCGGGCGCGGGGATCATCCACCAGGTGGTGATCGAAAACTACGCCTTCCCCGGTGGGATGATGATCGGTACCGACTCTCACACGCCGAACGCGGGTGGTCTGGGTATGATCGCTATCGGCGTTGGTGGGGCTGATGCCTGCGACGTGATGGCGGGTCTGCCCTGGGAGCTCAAAATGCCCAAACTGATCGGTATCAAATTAACCGGCAAACTGTCGGGCTGGGCGTCAGCCAAGGACGTTATCCTGCGCGTCGCCGGTATCCTGACCGTAAAAGGCGGAACGGGTTGTATCGTCGAGTACTTCGGCGAAGGCGCGGAAAGCCTGTCGGCGACCGGAAAAGGAACCATCTGTAACATGGGTGCCGAAATCGGGGCAACGACTTCGATTTTCGCGTACGACGAGAAGATGGCCGATTACCTGCGGTCGACCAACCGGGCGGACATTGCCAGCGCGGCTGATGCGGTGAAACAAGACCTGCGTTCGGACGACGAAGTGTACAATGATCCTGCTACGTATTTCGATCAGGTGATTGAAATCAACCTGTCGGAACTCGAACCCCACATCAACGGTCCGTACACGCCGGATCTGGCCTGGCCGTTGTCCAAGTTTGCCCAGGCCGTTAAAGAAAACAACTGGCCCGAAAAACTGGACGTTGGTCTGATTGGTTCCTGTACGAACTCGTCGTACGAGGACTTAACCCGGGCCGCTTCCGTTGCCGAACAGGCGATTGAGAAAAACCTGAAAACGCATTCTGAATATACGGTAACGCCGGGTTCTGAACTGGTGCGGTTTACAACCGAGCGCGACGGTCTGCTGGATACGTTCCAGAAGATCGGGGGCGTGGTGCTGGCCAATGCCTGCGGACCTTGTATCGGTCAGTGGGCGCGCCACATCGACGATCCCAACCGCCAGAACTCCATCATTACCTCGTTTAACCGGAACTTCGCCAAGCGGAACGACGGTCTGGCCGCAACGCACGCGTTCGTGGCGTCGCCTGAGCTGGTAACGGCCATGTCGATTGCCGGTAGCCTGATGTTCAACCCCATGACCGATACGCTGACCAACGAGAATGGCGAGCAGGTGATGCTGGACGAACCAAAAGGGATCGAATTGCCGGTGAAAGGATTCGCCGTAGAAGACGCTGGTTACCAGGCCCCCGCTGCGGATGGTAGTGGCGTACAGGTCGACGTGAGCCCAACCTCAGACCGCCTGCAGCTGCTGGCGCCGTTCAAGGCCTGGGAAGGTACCGACCTGACGGGTCTGAAGCTCCTGATCAAGGCAAAAGGCAAATGTACGACGGACCACATCTCCATGGCCGGCCCGTGGTTGAAATACCGGGGTCACCTGGATAACATCTCCAACAACATGCTGATTGGTGCGGTCAACTTCTTCAACGAAAAGACCAACACCGTTAAAAATCAGCTGACGGGCGAGTACGGCGAAGTGCCGGCGGTTCAGCGCGCTTACAAAGCCGAGGGCATCGGTTCAATCGTCGTGGGTGACGAAAACTACGGGGAAGGTTCATCCCGCGAACACGCGGCAATGGAGCCCCGCTTCCTGGGCGTTCGCGCCATCCTGGTGAAATCATTCGCCCGGATTCACGAAACGAACCTGAAAAAGCAGGGCATGCTGGCGCTGACGTTCGCCGATGTTGCCAACTACGACGACATTCGCGAAGATGATCTCATCGACATCCTGGGTCTGACCGAGTTTGTACCGGGTAGCCAGTTAACCATCCGGCTGAACCACGCAGACGGTACAACGCAGGAGTTCCCGGTTAACCATACCTACAACGAAGCGCAGATCGAGTGGTTCAAAGCCGGTTCGGCCCTGAACCTGATCAAGCAGAAAGGTAATGCTTAATCAATAAAGCCGAAATGCTGCCTTAAAGGCATTTCACAAGCTATCTCCGGTAACGGCCTTTTGGGGCGGTTGCCGGAGATTTTTGTTGGTAGATAGCGCTAATCTGGCGTTTTTACTGGTTCGGGACTGCTATCTTTGTCCTATATGCTGACTAAAATAAGGAGCTGGCTGGCCCGACCGCTGGCCGAAGACTTTAGCCTTTCCAATCATTTACGCCTGTCCCTGTGGAGCGGGCTGTACGTCTTCGTCTTTGTTTTGCTGCTGGCGGGCGGGGGGAGCACCTGGGCGCAAAAGGCGGTCATTGCCGTGTCTATCGGCCTGGGCTGCGTGGTGACCTCGCTGGTGGCCAACACGCTGGTACCCGGCCTGCTGCCCCGGCTGTACGATGAAGAACGCTGGACGGTGGGTAAACACATTCTGCACACTTTTTTCGTGCTTCTCTGCGTCAGTCTGGGCAATCAACTCGTTCTTTTGCTGTGGAATAGCCCCCGGCCTTCGTTCCTGGCGATGTACATTGGCGTGACGCTGATTGGCTTTTTCCCGGTCACGCTCGGGGTTTTTGTGGCCGAACAGCGTCGCCTGAAACGGAATCTGGCCAGTGCCCAGACCGTCAACCGGCAACTGGATCGGCTGCATGAGGAGCAGCCAGCGCCCGCCGAACCGCGGATGCCCGAGTCCGTTTCGCTGGCGTCCGAGAATGGCAAGGATCAATTAAGCCTGTTGCCTAATCAACTGATCTACGTTGAGTCGGTGGGGAATTATGTAGAGGTCCACTGGCTGAACTTTATGTTTCCGCAGAAAACCGTGCTGCGGAGTACGCTGAAAGAAGTCGAAGCGGCTTTACGCAACCAGCCGCAGTTTTTCCGCTGTCACCGCGCTTTTCTGATTAATCTGAAAGCCGTCAACCAAACCGAGGGTAACGCGCGGGGGTACCAGCTGACCATGAGTGGTTCGGCCCAGGTCATTCCCGTATCGCGGAGTTACATCGACGCTTTCAACGAGCGGATGGAGCAGCTGGTGTAGTGCCCGGCCATCCCAAAACAGCCATTTCGTCCCATTTTAGCCGGTTTGTCCCGTATCGGTGCGGCTTGTACCGCGCTCTTGTCTCAGGTCATTTGGCGGTCCAACTTTGTGCTCATCACCTTAGATCAGCCCAATTATGAACCGCTTTCACTACTACCTGTCTGCCTGTATTCTTGTTTTATTAAACGCACCGGTGTCCCTTCTGGCCCAGGAGTTGAAAGAGTCGACGGCCTCTCACCGGGAAGAACTGAACCTCGACGCTGCCAATCCATTTCGGCTTTTTGACGATCGATTTTACGCCAACCAGTTGTTTCTGCTCGGGGAATCGCATGGCGTGCAGAAACCGCAGGAGGTCGATTTGGCTTTGCTCAAACACCTGAACCAGCGGATTGGCGTTCGGTACTACATCGCGGAGGTCGACTACACCAAGGCTTATTTTCTCAACCAGTACCTGCAAACCGGCGCAGACAGCACCCTGATGAAAGTGTTTCGGAGCTGGATCAACGAGCGGGCCCAGTGGGGTAACCGGGACTTTTTCCGGAAAATCCAGAAGATTCGGGCGCTTAACCAGACCCTGCCCGCCGAGCGCCGGATTCGTTTTGTTGGCATTGACGCCATCCACGACAAACCACTGGTGGCCGAGCACATCGCGGCCCTGATTCAGGAAAAGAGTCTGCCGGAGGGTGGAAAGGCGCTGGCCGACGCGGTGATGTCCCGTCTGCACCGGCAAAAAGACACAACGGCCGCAGAGGCAGCTTTGCACTGGCTGGCTGGTGTGCAGAAGGGTGAGGCCGCCTACCGAAACGCACTGGGCGCTGCAACCGACGATCTGATGCACCTGCTAACGACGATTGGCTACCCGAAAACGATAAAGTACCGGGAGGCTATCATCGTGGCTAATTTCAAAACCCTGTTCCGGAAGCTGGGCCTCGAACGCGAAAAGCTGTACGGTTTCTGGGGTTTCTGGCACGTTCTGCAGGGGCCAACCAATCGGCCCGTTTTGCCGATGGCGGCTCAGCTGCGTCGTTCCGATTTGCCGATTCATGACCGGATCGTTTCCATCACGTTCTCGTACGTGGCTTGTTACACCATGGTGCCGACCCAGTATCTGCCGCCTTTCTGGCAGGAGAAGAACAAGGCTTTTACCCGACTGGACAAATTCAACAACGACGGGCCGATGATGATCACGGAAGGCATTGAGGAAATGAAAGCCCAGTCGAAGCCCAACAGCCTGACCCTTTTTGGCCTGGATTATCCAGGCTCACCATTCCGGGAAACGCCGATTACGGTTCAATACGAGCCTTACATGCCTGAATCGCAGAAACTTGCGTTTGACGCGAAGCTGCCAACCACCGACTATTTCCAGTACATTATTCTGGTCCGTAACTCGGATATGACCGAGCCGTTTACGCCATAATCTTAATTTTTCAAAAAGAGTTGGATCATTCAACCGGCGTGCATACCTTTGTACTGTAATAAATACTATTACAGTATGAGCAACGGCCGCTTTTCAATCTCCATCCACATTCTGACGCTGCTGGCCAGCGCCGGGGGAGAATTGTTGTCGTCCGAGTTCATTGCCGGCAGTATAAGCATCAATCCCGTGCTGGTGCGCAAGGAGATGAGTAATCTGCGGAAGAAAGGTTTTATCGCCACCAAGGAAGGCAAGAACGGCGGAATCAGCCTGGCAAAATCCGCCGACCAGATTCTGCTGTCCGAGGTATACAGGGCGGTGCACCAGGCACCGCTGCTGGTGCCATCGAAAAACGAGCCTAATCCGGCCTGCCCGATTGGTCGTCAGATTAACGGTCATCTTAATGATCTGTACGAAGAAGCCGAAAAGGCGCTGGTGGATAAACTGAACGGCGTGACGCTGGCGAATTTTTTACAACGGTTCGATTAACTTTTTTTTTGCCCAAAACTGATACAAAAAAAGTTACAGTTTTGGGGTAAAGCCGAAACGAACAGCAATCATTTTTTAATTATAAACTAAGCACAACCATGAAAATTGCCATTATTGGAGCCTCCGGTTTTGTCGGTACCGCCCTGACTAACGAAGCCCTGCAACGCGGTCACGAAGTCGTAGCGATTGTTCGTCATCCCGAGAAAATAACCGTGCAGCATCCGGCCCTGACCGTTCAGCAGGGCGATGTGCTGACCGAAGAAGTAGTGTCTTTCCTGGCCGGAACCGACGCTGTCTTAAGCGCTTACAACGCCGGCTGGACCGACCCTAATTTATATGATAATTTTCTGGCGGGTTCGCGGGCCGTTGAAAAGCGGACCGAGGAAGCGGGCGTAAAACGCCTGCTGGTTGTTGGCGGAGCGGGCAGCCTGGAAATCGCGCCGGGTGTCCAACTGGTGGATACGCCCCAATTCCCGGCGGAATGGAAAACGGGCGCTACGGCCGCCCGGGACTACCTGAACATGCTGCGCCAGAACAACACCCTGGACTGGACGTTCGTGAGCCCCGCCATTATGCTGCAACCCGGCGAACGGACCGGTCAATTCCGTTTAGGCACCGATCAGCCGGTGTTTGACGAAAAAGGCGAAAGCAAAATCTCGGCCGAGGACCTGGCCGTTGCCATGCTGGACGAGGTGGAAAATCCCCAGTTCATCCGCCGGCGGTTTACGTTAGGCTATTGAGTACCTGCCCAAAAAAGAAAAGGCTGAACCCCCGTTCAGCCTTTTCTTTTTTCTTAACGATCAGAATCCTTCGGACTTAATCTCCTTCTCGGTCACGGCCCCGTATTTTTTGGCCGCATTGCGGATGGCTTCGGCGCGACCCACCAGCACCAGTTGCAGGTTGTTTTTCGGGAAATAGCGGTCGATAATTTCGCGGGTTCGGGCGACGGTCAGGCCATCGACGTTCTTTTGGAAGTTGTTGATGAACGACTCGTCGAAGCCCAGACTGAACATATCCGTGAGCAGATTGGCCAGCGCTTCGGACGATTCGTAGTTCGGCGGAAAACTGGCTTTCACGTAATTCTTGGCCGACGACAGCGTGGCTTCGTCAATGCCGGTCCGGTGCAGACTGTCCAGCACCTGCAGCGCCATATCGATAGCCTGGGTCGTGGTGCTCGTTTTGGTAAAGGTCGAAATGGAGAACGTACCGCTGTTGCGCAGGGGCGTAAAGCGACTGCTGGCGCCGTAGGTTAAGCCTGAGTTCACCCGTAGCGCGTCGTTCAGCCAGGACGTGAAACGCCCGCCCAGAATGGTGTTGACGACGGTAACCGGCACGTAATCCGGGTTGCTTCGCCGAACGCCCTTGCCGCCAATCCAGAACGTGGTTTCGCGGGCGTCGTCTTTGTTAACCAGCAAAACGCGGTTCTGCGTGAAGTTCAGCGTTGGCTCGGTTAGCGTAGGCGACGACGCGGCTGCCGTTTTCCAGTTGCCGAAAAGGGCCGTAATCCGCTTTTTCATATCGGCCGTTTTGAAATCCCCCACCACGGCAATGGCCGCCCGGTCGGTGGTGTATTCCCGGTTATAAAACTGGCGGGCGTCGGAGGCCGTAATGGCTGACACCGAGCTGGGCGTTCCCGTGACCGGATTGGCGTACGGGTGGTCACCAAACACAAAACGGTTGAAGTAAGACGACATCACCGACTGCGGACTTTCTTTCTGCTGGGTGAGCTGCAACAAAAGCCGCTGCTTGTATTTATCAAACTCCGGCCCGTTGAATGTCGGCTTCGTGATCACGTCCTGGATCATATCGAACAGCTCGTCCTCATCTTTCACGGCAAAGGTCGCCGACAGCTTGGCCGCTTCCTTGCCCGTAAACGTTTCGAGACTGGCGCCCACGTACTCGACTTTCGCTTCCAGTTGTTCCTTCGTGTATTTCGAACTGCCAAAAAGCAGAGCTTCGGCGGTCAGGTTGGCCAGGCCATAGCGGTTACCGTCTTTGACCACGCCCGCGTCAAACACCGCCGAGACATTGATCAGGGGCGTTTCGTGCTGCTCCATCAGGTAAACCGTCATCCCGTTTTTCAGGGTAAATTTCTGGTAGGGCGGCAATTTAAAGGTCTGGGCCAGGACACTAACCGGCAGCAACAGACTCAGAATCAGGTAATGAATTGTTTTCATGAGCGGACCTCAATTGGCTTTCGCGGGAGTGGGTTTTGGTTCGGGCAGGAGATAGCCGACGGTGCGGTTGCGGGCCGTCAGGTACGTTTTTGCCACGCGTTGAATATCGTCTTTGGTTACTTTTTCGTAGAGCGCCGGCGCTTCGTAGAGTTTTTTGTAATCGCCGAACAGCACTTCGTACGTACCGAGGCTATTGGCTTTCCCGTTGATGGTTTCCATCGTTCGGTAAAACTCCATGAGTTTCTGGTTTTTCAGCTTCTGCAATTCCGCATCCGTAATCCCGTCGTTAATCACCTTGTCAATCTGGGTTAGAATCGATTTCTCCAGATGCTCGGCCGTAATGCCGCTGCCCCCGACGGCGTAGATGTAAAACAGGTTCGGATCAAATCCTTCGGCGAAGTTGGTGAACACCCGCGAGGCAATGGTCGAATCCATCACCAGCGATTTGACCAGCCGCGACGAGTTACCCGCCGTCAATACGCTGCTGAGCAGTTCAAGGGCGTAGTAATCGGCGTGCCGGGTTTCGGGCGTGTGGTAAGCCATCAGAATATTGGGCGTGGCGATGTCTTTGTAGGTTGTCACGCGCCGTTCGCCGTTCTGGGGTGGCTCGTCGGTGCGGAGGGCGGGTGGCTGCTCTTTCGACGGAATCGGCTCGATGTACTGCTCGGCCAGCTTTTTCACCTGCGCGGCCGTTACGTCGCCCACCACCACGGTCACGGCATTATTGGGTGCGTAGTACGTTTTGAAATACGTTTCCAAATCCTGCTGGGTCCATTTCTTAATGTCGGATTCAAAACCAATGACCGGAAACATATACGGGTGCTGCACAAACGCGATGGACTTAACCAGTTCGCTGAGTAGCCGGTAATTGCTGTTTTCCAGCCCCGTGCTGCGTTCGGACAGGACCACACCCCGCTCACTTTCCACCATTTTGGGATCAATGGACAAATGGGCAATCCGGTCAGCTTCGAGGTCGAAGATCGTTTCGAGGGCACCGCTCTGGAACCAGTCGGTGTAAACCGTCGTGTTTTCGGTGGTGTACGCGTTGTTCGAACCGCCGTTGGCTTCCATCACCCGGTCAAATTGTTTGGGACCGAATTTTTTAGCCCCGTTGAACATCATGTGCTCAAAAAAGTGGGAGAGGCCCGTGATGCCCGGAACCTCGTTGCGGGAACCGACTTTCCAGAACGTATAAAAGTTAGCATTGGGGATGGAATGGTCTTCCAGCACCAGGAACTTCATGCCATTTTTAAGCGTAAAGGTTTGAACGTCTTCCGGTTTGGACTTATTCTGGGCCTGCACGGTACTCGTCGGCAGAAGCCCGGTCACCAGCCATACACCGGCCAACAATCGGATAAGTTTGCTCATAAAAAAGATTCGTTTGAGGGAAGGTACTAAAATGTAGCCAAATAAAGTAGCGTACTTCAGTACTTAAATGGACTTATACATAGTATATAGTTTCTCATAATATTCTATCAGGTCAAATACCTTGTATATAGCAGATAGATATATGTAACTTTTCCAACCTTTATTAAATTCATAATAATTACCGTGTATAATAGAGTTTCTGTCCTCTTTGTAACGCCTTAATAAAAATTGTAATTTTATTGGCAAAGATATGTGCATGTCTTCTTTTCTGAGCCTAATTAGTTCTAGGCTAATTAGGCTTAAAGAATTTATTGTTGCTAAGTAGTCTTTCCTTTTAATATCATTCTCTTCAATAGCCTTAAGCCCGCCGTCTGTATTCAAAATATTAATAAGTTTTTTTAAAAGCCGCTCCTTCTCTTTCGTCTTATCATTGAGTTTTTTAAGGGCATCATGTAGACTACTATCATTTACATATTTGTTTATGTTATATGCATAAAAAGCTGAGGTTAGAATGTCGTTTTTCCAATCCCCTTTTAGGATCAAGCTTTCTAAGGAGTTGAAATTATGGTAAATATAAAATTCGATTTCATCTTTATTCTTGGCTGGGTTTTGTTTGTGATATACAAACTTGCATAGTTCCCTAACCAGATTCTCTGTAATAGTTATTAATAAAATATTGCTTTCTACAAAAGAATTATGGTTAAAGTTATTAAGAACGTTTTGTAATATATCTGCCGTTAACGAATATTTTTCTTTTGTTTTTAAGTATGGTAAAACCTTATTGTTTATCCTTTGTATTTCGACAGGGCAATATCTGTCTAAAACATCAGGTGTTTCTTTTCCAAAAGCAATACTACTTAACTCTTCTTCTTTCAAGGTATCGAACCAATATAAGTCGTAATAAACAGAATGGCTTAGTGTATGATTGGAAATTGTATATTCAGTGATTTCATCGTAAATAGACATTTCATAAACTTGGTATAAGATGTAGCGATAATAGTTGTCTTGTCCCTCTTCAAAAAAGGCTTTTACATACTTTATAGAAGAGCTAGTTTCTATATATTTATTAAGAGAATTAATTATTATTTTTAATTGATGTATGTTATTTTCTATCACAGAGTACTCCCATTTTGAGTTGACTTTGCCCTTAGCCAGTAGGTTGTCATTCAGTACTTTGTTAGCTAGATTTCTAAGATCTTTCAAATGAATTAGTCTAGCTTCTCTAATTTGGTTTAATTCCATAAAATTAAGAAATGCTAATTTTAACTAAATTGCATATGCTATTAACATTGATTCAATATTACAAACTTAGATTTATTATAGAAGAGTATTGTCTTCTTTACTGTTTCTACTAGAGGATTTGTTAAAAGTTATATGTTTGCTACAACTTGTGAAATTAAGTAGAATTTATTTGATTCTTAGAAAGGTATTAAAACCTTTTATGTATTACAAATATTTAGAGTAGATAGAGATGTTATTCTTATTATAAACTATAGTTGTGTATAATCAGTTACAATAATATAGTAACACTAAGAGGCATAAATGAATAATACATCTAAATTTAATGCGCTGCTATGCTTACCTTTGCGTAAGAGAAAATCCTGATTCATGCATTATAGAAATTTACTGGTCTGCTTTTGCTGCTTTCCCTTTTTAGCGTCTGCCCAAACGCCGGAAACGGGTGGATTGGAAAAGGATACCATCCAACTCAACGAAGTTACCATCCGGGGCTACGAAGCCAACCGGCGACTGATCGAAACGCCCGCGTCCATTAATCTTCTTTCCGGTAAAGACCTCAACCAGCGCTTCGGCGTTCCGACGCTGGTGCCTGCTTTTAATACGTTGCCGGGCGTCCGGATGGACGAACGTTCGCCGGGGAGTTACCGGCTGTCCATCCGGGGGAGTCTGATCCGGTCGCCGTTTGGGGTCCGGAACGTCAAGATTTACTGGAACGAACTGCCCCTGACCGACGCGGGCGGCAACACGTACCTCAACGCCCTGGATGTGCGGTCGCTGGGCCGGGCCGAAGTGCTGAAAGGACCCGCGGGGAGTCTATACGGCGCCAACACCGGCGGGGCCGTGCTGCTGAACGGGCTGACCGTCACGGGCGGACAGAATAGTGCCGAAGTCGGTACTCTGGTTGGGTCCTACGGGCTGTTTGGTCATAACTGGGCGGTTCAGACCGGAAAAAATAAGTCCGCTATTTCGCTGAATTACAATCACCTGCAATCCGATGGCTACCGGCAGCACAGCCAGATGGCCCGCGATAACGTCAACTTGGTGGCGACCTTTCAGGTGAACACGAAACAGACTATTTCGGTGCTGGGCTTTTACTCGGACCTCTACTACCAGACGCCCGGCGGTCTGACCGAAGCCCAATTCCGGACCAATCCCCGTCAGGCGCGTCCGGCTACCCGGGTTACGCCCGGCAGCGCGGAGCAAAGGGCCGCCATTTACCAGCGAACCGGGTATCTGGGTTTCTCGCACACCTACCGCTGGAGTGATCGCTTTCAGAACACAACCGTCGTTTACAGCTCTGTCACGGATTTCACCAATCCGTTTATCACTAATTACGAAAAACGCGCCGATGGCGGTCTGGGCGGACGGACGGTGTTCCGGTGGCGGGCCATTCAGGAGAAAGTGCCGCTGAACATCGTCTTCGGGGGCGAGTTTCAACGCAACTTCACCGTCGACCGGAACTACGGCAACCGGCTGGGGCAACCCGATACGCTCCAGGCCGACGACGAAATTCGCGCCAAACAGGCGTTTCTGTTCGCTCAGGCCGAGGCCACACTGCCCTTCGGCTTTATTGCCACGGCGGGTCTGAGTCGCAACGATGTGGGGTACGGTTTTACGCGCTTTTCGGTGCAGCCCGTGGTGCCGCAGACGCGCGGCTTTGCGCCCGTCTGGTTGCCCCGGTTTGCCCTGTTGAAAAAAATAACCGAATCGCTGTCGGCCTTTGCCAGCCTCAGCACGGGTTATTCGGCGCCGACCATTCAGGAAATACGCCCGTCGGAAGGGACGTTTAACACGACGCTGAATCCGGAGCGGGGGCGCAACGCGGAAGTTGGCGTCCGGGGCCAGCTCGGCCGGTTTGGGCTTGAAGTCGTTTACTACAATTTTAACCTGCGACAAACCATTGTGTCACGGACCAACGAAGGAGGGGCTGAATACTTCATCAATGCCGGACGGACCAACCAGAAAGGGCTCGAATCGCAGCTTTCGTTTAATCTGGTCCAACCCCGGGCCGACAACTGGCTACAGCAGGCCCGCATCTGGAACAGCACCACCGTTACCAACTACCGCTTCCGGGAGTACGAGCAGGGGAGCGTTAATGCATCGGGCAACCGCGTGACGGGCGTGCCGCCGGTAACCGTCGTGACGGGCTTCGACGCGCAGACGCGCGGGGGCCTATACCTGCACGTGACGCATCAGTACATCGACCGGTTTCCGCTCAACGACGCCAACACGGCTAAATCGGACGTGGCGCGGCTGTTGAATACAACGCTGGGTTTCCGGCAATCATTCGCCAGACGCTGGACAGTCGACGCGTACATCAGCGGGGATAATCTGCTGGACCAGACGTACAGCTTGGGTTACGACCTGAACGCCTTTGGTGGCCGGTATTACAACGCGGCTCCCCGCCGGAACTTCACGGGGGGCGTACGGCTGGCGGTAAAGTGGTAAAAGCAATGGTTTTCCAACTAGCCAATGAGAAATAGCTTCGCCGGAAAAGGCCGCCAGCTGGCCACGTTCATTCTGCGTTTAGGGCTGGGTATTGACCTGGGTATGCACGGATTAATGCGGATTCCTAAGCTGGGGAAGTTTGCGGATAAACTGGTCGGCGATTTTTCAACGACGATCCTGCCGGAGTTTCTCGTGCGGGGATTCGCGCTGACCTTGCCGTTCGTCGAACTGGCCGTTGGCGTGTTGTTGCTGATTGGTGGCCGCTTCCTGCTGGGGGGCGCCTTTCTCGGCGGTCTGGTTATGTCGGCGCTCATCTTTGGCACGAGCCTGCGCGAAGAGTGGATGACGCTGGTTACGCAACTGCTGCACCTGCTGGCGTTCTACGTGCTGCTGCGGGAAAGTGACCGTTAGAGGCCCTCAAGTAAGGCCGTTGCAGCATAAGCGCCATCACAGTCTGAAAAGGTACCAGCAGCCCCGGGGGCTGCTGTTCATAGCAACCAACCCAGTAACCCCAAAGAACAAAGCCCCGGCGGGGTGCCCTTCTGTTACCGAAATAACAATGGGTTACATGGCCTGATGGCACCGCCGGGGCTTATTCGAATGGATCATTGCCAGGGCTATTAGCAGAATCCCCCGATGGGGCTTACTGGCCGCAAGGCTGCCTCATAAGTATTATTTCTCTTCCACAATCTTTACGCCCCAGGCGCCCAGCTCCAGGGCCTTGTTCTGGGTGACGGCCTCGCCGGAGAGCAGTTCCTGGCCGCCTTTGTGCGGATACGTAATAGACTGGGGCGTCGCCGAGTAGTTAAAATAATAGTGAATGGCTTTCCCGTTTGGGTTGACGCCCGACCGGGTGATCAGCGGAAACGAAAGCTGTTGATCCGGCCCCCAGGCGCCCGCGTTTTTGACCACATCGGCCAGTACTTTTTGCAGCACGGCGTCGCTGGTCAGGCAGCCAATGTAGGTCGCCCGGCCCTTGCCGTAGTTGTTTTGGGTAATCGCGGCATACTGGCCCCAGACCGGATGGTCGTAGTAGGCCAGCACGTTGGCCGTGGTGGGCGTAATCAGTTCCATCCAGGTTTTCACGCCATTGGCTTCTTTGCCCACCCCAAACGGATCGCCTTTCAGCGAAACCTGCTGCGGAATGGTAAACTGACTGTAGTAAATACCGCAGGCTTCGTGGATCAGGCCCGGTTGGCGCGTGGTCCGCACTTTCACGTTTTCGTCGGAAAAACCACTCTTAAGTGTGTAAACAATATGGCCGCCGTTCTGCACAAAGCGGTTCAGTCGCTCCAGCAGGGCCGCCGGGGCCGCGTACAGCGCCGGAACGACCAGCACTTTATACTGCTCTAGATTCGTGCTGGACGGGTCCACAAAATCAACGCTCACATTCTGGCGGTACAAGGCATCGTAGAGGGGCCGCAGCACATCGTTGTAGTTTTCCTTAGCGCCCCAGCCGAAGCTGAAGGCGTTGAACGCCGTCAGGGCTTCGTTGCTGAACAGAATCGCCACCGAGTTCGTCTTTTTCAGGTTGACCAGATGAGGGCTCAGCCGGGCGAAATCCCGACCAATGGTTTTGGCTTCGTTGTAGGTGGGGTTGGGCTCAAAATCATGGCTCAGCAAACCCTTCCAGTAGGTTTCGGCGCCGTTGTGGATCGAATGCCAGTGCCAGTATTCGAGCATGTTCGCGCCCGAAGCCAGGTGGCTAAAGGCCTGCAACCGCAACTGCCCCGGGTACGGCGTCCACTGCGGAAACCCCTGCGCTTCGGTTTCGAGCACCAGATAGTTCTGGCCCCTTTTCATCGACCGGGTAACATCGCCACCAAACGCGATTTCGGTGCCCGTCAACTGACTCTGCGTCGGGTGGTAAATATCCACTCCGGCAATATCCATCGCTTTGGCGGCCGCAAAATGATCCACGTCGGGCTGGATGCCGTACGAATAACCCCGCCATTCAAAGTCGAAGTTCTGGGTCACGAACTGGCCCGGCCGTTTGTAGCCATTGACCAGACCCACCTGCCAGGCCAGGTAATCGGTCACGAGCTTCCGCTGAAACTTGGCAAACTCGCTGCTCAGACTGGCGTTGATCGTCCCGACGGTGGAGGGGAAATCCTGCCAGTTGTTGATGCGGTTACTCCAGTAGTCCAGCCCAAACGCCTTGTTGAGCGTATCCAGCGATTTGTATTTTTCCTGCATGTACTGCACAAACTGCTGCTGGACATTCGGGCCGGTCGTGTTGTAGTGTTTGGTCTCGTTATCAACCTGATACCCAATAATGGCTGGGTGATTTTTGACGTGTTCCATCATCTGGCGGATGACGCGCTCGGCGTGGAAACGGAAATGCGGATTGGTAATGTCCATGTTCTGGCGGGCGCCGTAGCGGTTGGGGCCCTGCGGGGTGATGGCCAGCACATCGGGGTATTTTTTGACCAGCCAGGTGGGCACGGCGTAGGTCGGCGTACCCACAATCACGCGGATGCCGCCCTTGTGCATGGCGTTCAGGACGCGGTCGATGTGGGTGAAATCAAACACGCCATCCTGCGGTTCGACGGTGCTCCAGGTGGATTCGGCGATGCGGACGACGTTGATCCCGGCGTCTTTCATCATCTGGATGTCTTTTTCCAGTCGCTCGTAGGGCATGTACTCATCGTAGTAAGCCACGCCAAAGAGCAGCCGGTCGGGCTTCACGACCTGCGCCCGGACGGGGCCAGTCAGGCAAAAAAGCGCAGCAAGGGCCAGAAAGGTAATTCGATGGTTCATTGGGTTTAGGCGGTGTGACAAGGGCCAGTGAATCGGTTTCCACTGGCCCTTGTCGGGTAGTAACAAGGCTTCATAAACGGCTATACCGGCACTATA
>Ga0325400_1002481_pt1 | contig 16208 bp, 19 predicted proteins | sample PopdelMetagenome_2_FD_205662 | JGI IMG/M metagenome (GOLD analysis project Ga0325400, IMG submission 205662) | Populus deltoides microbial communities from Bellville, Georgia, United States - Xylem-PdKOR-R1 | ecosystem: Host-associated > Plants > Phyllosphere > Stem > Wood/Secondary xylem... | reverse complement strand
CGCCAGGTTGTCGGCCGCGCGGGCCTTCCAGCCGGCGGCGAGGCCGCGGTCGCCGGCGAGGCGGAAGTCGCGGGCCACCACGCGCGGGATTGCCGGGGCGATCGGCGCCTTGGGCGCATCGTCCTCGTCGTCGTCCTCGCCCAGGGCGGGCAGCAGGCCGCCGTTACCACCCCCGAACAGCCCGAAGGGCGAGGTCAGCGCGGTGCTGTCGAACAGGCTCAGCTGGGCGGAGGCGGGGGCGGTCTTGGCCATGGCGCGGGGTTCCCGTGCGCGCACGCGCGAGCGCCCGGCGGCCCATGGGGGGCGGCCGGGTGCGCGTGACGCGATGCTGGTGGTGAGTGGGGACTCTGGTGGGGGCGACGCCCTTGAGGGGCGCCGGTCGAGGCTCAGGCCGGGTCGGGGATCATCCCCTATCCCGATCCATCTTCTTCCTCGTGACCCCTCCACGCCGGCCGCCCGGTCCGGGGCGGAGCAAGGGCGCCGCGCAGCGGCGGGAGCGGAGCGACTTCACCCTTGCCGCGCGCCGGGCCGCGGTGGCAGCGGTTCTCCTTCTCTTCTCTCCTCTCCGCTCCGCTCCGCTCCGCTCCTGATTCCTCTTTTCCCCCTGAACTCACCTGATGCGACGTCACACGAACAGGTCCGATTGGACGCTGCGGCGTCCCTCGTGCATCGCCGTGAGCATCAGCCGGTAGGCCTCGGTCGTCTCGGATTGTCGGCGGCGCTTGAGCCCGGCCTTGCTGTCGTTGCCGTCCCAGACGGCGCGCCAGCCGGTGACGCCCTCGCTGGCTTCGCCGATCAGCACGAACCGGGCCCGGCCCTTCACCGGCATCTCGACCTGGATGTGGCCGCGCGCGTGCGCGGGATCGCCCAGTCGGGTGATCCGAGCCTTGAGGCCCCTCCCGGTCAGGGCGGCGAGCATGTTCGGGATGGAGTGCGGGTCGGCCCGTACCGCTGGCGGCGGCGGCACGCGGCGGCGCCGCATCGCCGGGTCTGGGTCGAAGTCCTGCGGTCGGGGTCGCGCGAAGCACGAGGGGTTGGCCACTGGATCCACCCAGAGATCGGCCATGGTGGGCGGCGCGTTGGAGCGCCTCGCCCACTTTGCCTCGGACAGCATCCAGGCCTGCTTGCCCGGGCTGAGCGCGATCCGCTCGGCGCAGGCCTCGAACTGCCGCTTGAGGCGGATCTGCATCTGCCACTCCGCCTCCGGCACCGCCGCGACCGCGCGGGCCAGGGTCTGCAGGCGGTGCTCGAAGTCGTCGCGCGTGACCGGCTCCCGGCCGGGCACGCGGGGGCCGTGCAGGATCTCCCGGCCGCGCTCGCGGAGCTCCGCCCGCGTCATCACCACCTCGACGGCGATGACCTCGTCGGCGAGGAGCGGCCCCTCCACCTCGCCGACCAGCGGCAGGCCGGGGCCGGTGCGGTGCAGGAAGTGCTGCCGGGCGATCAGATTGTAGAGGCCCTCGATCACGCGGCCGTCGCGCAGCGTCAGGCGCAGGCGCGAGCGGTCCTCCTGCCCGTCGAGTGGATGCGGGCCCGGCTCCGGCAGGACGTCAGGCACGTCCTCCCAGGCCATCACGGCAGCAGCGCCAGCTGCACGGACGGCGCGGCCAAGCCAGGGGACGGAGCGGCCGTCGCCACGGCGAGAAGGCGCTGGGGCAGTCGGCACAGGAAGCCGTGCCCGACTGGCCGGAAGACCGGCCCGCGCCGTCCGGCAGGTGTCGACACGACCTCGAACTCGGTCGCGATCACCTTCCCCTTCTGAAAGCCCAGCGGCTCGGTGAGGTGGAGCCGCTGCCCCGGCTGGAAGCGGCGGGCAGCGGCGGCGGCCTCTCGCCGCCTGGCGACGGCGGCGCCGACACGCTCCCGCCAGTCGGCCGCGCTGCCCGGGTCCGGGATCTCCTCGACGGGGGAGAGCAGCGCCATGATGCGGGCCGGGCAGTCCACCTCGCACGGGCCGCTGCACTCGCTCATCGACTTACGCCCGAAGCCGTCCCGGGCGTTGTTGAACACCAGGATGACGGCCGCGAAGGTGTAGGTCCGGCCGGCGTATTCGCCGGTGCGGTGGCTGTGGCGCACCGCCATGTAGACGGCGCGGCCAATCTGCGAGGCGGCGAGCACTTCGCTGCGGGCAGCGTCGGTCTCGTTGGTGTAAAGCCGGGTAAGGTAGTCGGTCGGCGTCTCGTGGGTGAGCGGACGATCGGCAACGAGCCAGCCCATCGGGGCCTCCTCTTGCGCGGGGTGGGAAGGAAAGGGGCAACCGGAAGGCGGCTCAGCGCTCCGAGCGCAGGGCGACCAAGCCGGCCTCGACGCGGAGCGCGACCGCGGTGAGCGGGAAGTCGGTCCAGGCGACCGCCCGGTCGTGCAGCACCCGACCGCGGCCGTCGCCGCAGGCGAGCGTGGCGGAACGGTCGCGGGACACGCCCAGCGTCCAGATCTGCACCGGCAGACGGCGGACGGCCGGATCGGCCTGTGCCGCGCAGACCTGATCCAGCAGCCAGAAGCAGCCGGCCTCGTTGGCCAGGTGCATCGCGCCCTCGGTCAGCTGCAGCGTTACCCCTGCGTGGTGGTGCCGCCCGGCCGGCTCGGCATCGCGATAGCCGGCGAGGTCCTGGCGCAGCCGCTCGGCGAAGGCGACCTGCAGGCCGACGCCAAGCCACTCCATGCGATGTTCGTCGTCGCTGCCCTGGAAAATTGCAGGGGCAGATCGGGAAAGGATGTCGATGCTGGCGCTCACGGCCCGGCTCCTCGGTTCCGGCCCCTTCATTCCTGGGCTTCTCCTCCCCGGCGCCGTCACCCGTGCCGGGTGGGGCAAGGGCGCGCGCAGCGCGGGAGGCGGCAGCCGACGCACCCTTGCGGCGCCCGGTCGGCGTGCGGCAGGTCGTTCTTCCTCGTCTCTTCCCCTCTCAGGTCGGACCGGCGGCCCCGCCGAAAGCACCCGGCGGTAGAGTCCACGCCGAGGGCAGGCCGAGGATCGGTAGGTTCCAGGTCTCGCCGAGGGCGAGGGCCACGAGGTCGGGGCGGGCCAGGGCAGCCGGATAGGGTCGGCCGAGGTCGGCCAGGGTGCGGATCGAGCGGGCGCGCTGGATGGTGCGGCCGAAGCGCTCCTCGTAGACCGCGATGCGCTCGAACAGCGTCGGCGCGATCAGCCGGATGGTGGCCCACTGCGCGGCCGAGCCGAAGATGCAGGCCATGCAGGACAGGCGCGACCAGCCGAGCTCGTAGGCCGGGTGCGGCCGCACGCCGTGGCGTTGCAGGATGTCCCACACCCGGCCCTCGTCCCAGCCGTGGACCGGGCGCCAGTGGTCGACGTGGCGCGGCCGGCGCGAGCCGCCGCGCGTGTCGGTGCGGTGCGGCTCGAAGGTGGCGTAGCGCGCCCGCGCCGCGCTCTCCCCCGCCCGCTCGCCGGTCACCACCAGGGTACGGCGGCCGAGGAAGCGGTCCTGCCCAGAGATGGAAGCGGCGCCGACGCCGATCTTGAGCGCCGCCGAGCACCAGCGGACGGACAGGTCGGCCGAGGTCTGGGGAAACAACAGCCGGGTGTTGCGCGGGCCGGCGCCGCCGGTCCGCATCACCCCGTGGGGTGTCTCGAACAGGATCGGCGCCGTCGGGGCATCTTGGCGCAGCATCTCACGCTCGAAGCCGCCCGCGCGCCAGGAGCGGAACAGCGGCAGGCCGAAGGCCGCCGCCTGGGCGGCGACGTAGGCGCCAGTCACCGGCCAGTCCATGAAGGCCGGCCCGTGGCCGTCCACCTCGTGGTGGTGCAGCTCGATGCGCGCTGGATCCACGCCACGCTCCAGCAGGTCGAGCAGACACGCCGTGGCGTCCTTGCCGCCGGAGGTGAACAGCACGACGTGGTCGTAGGAGCGTAGGTCGGGGGCTTCCCCGACCTCGCGCGTCAGCACGGCGGTGCTCACGCCTCCTCGGCGGCCTCGTCGCGCCGCGCCTCCTCGGCCGCGGCGCGGGCATGCTCGGGATGGAAGCCGAGCAGGTAGTCGGCCATGCGTTGCGCCTCGGCCGCCGCGCGGAAGATCTCGCGTTTATCCTGCTTCAGGGTGCGCAGCCAGGACGCGACGTAGCTGGCGTGGTTGGGGATGTCGCAGGGCAGCCCCAGCTCGGCACCGACGAACACCGACGCTAATTCCGCCCTCAATTCCTCCTGGGCGTAAGCGTGGCTACCAAAGCGGCCGGTCAGGTCGCGGTCCAGGCGGTGCTTGGCACCAGAGGCGTGCGCCAGCTCGTGCAGGCCGGTGGCGCAGTAGCCCTCCGGTGTCGCGAAGGCCGCGCGCGGCGGCATCTGGATGTGGTCGGTGGACGGGCAGTAGTAGGCGCGGTCACCGCCCTCGCGGAACACTACGCCGCTGTTGCGTATGATGGTCTCGGCCGCCTCGGGCGTGCGCCAGGAGGCTTCCTCGACGGACGGCGCCTCGAAGGCGGGGATGCCGTCGACCTGTGAGGCGTGGAACACGGTGTAGGCGCGCAGCACCGGCACGGTGCGGGTGCCGCCCTCCCCTTCCCCGCCGGCATCGGGCGCGGCGTCGCCGTCGCGCAGGGTCAGCTTGCGAAAGAAGAACACGCGCGAGCCGCGCTCGCCGCGGCGGACCTGCCATCCCTTGCCCTCGGCCTGCTTGTAGGTGAGCCAGCGGGGATCGCTGCCGGCGAAGCCCATGCCTGTCATGCCGAGCAGCAGCACGTTGATGCCATGATAACGCCGGCCGGTGACGGCGTTGCGCGGCGACAGCGGCCCGGCGCCGGCCTTGTCCTGATCCCAGGGACGGCGCCACGGCACCGTCCCGGCTTCGAGGGCCGCGACCACCTGGTCGGTGATCTCGGCGTAGTGGTCGCGGGGAGCCGGGCGCTCGGACGGCTGGCGGCGGGACTGGGCCATCGGTGTTCCCTTTCATTTTCTCGGAACACCTCCCTGCCCCCGCGTCCGGGGTGGCCGGGGCAAGGGCGCGCGCAGCGCGGGAGCGCAGCGACGAACCCTTGCGGCGGCCATCCCCGGGGCGGGACGGCTTCTCCTCCCTCCCCTCATCCTGCTTCCGTCTGCTCCTTCTCCTTCCCCTCCTCCGTCTCCGTCGTGATCTCCTCGACATCCCAGTCGAACACCGGGAAACCGTCGATCTCGGCGGCGTCGCGGTCGAACAAGAGGTACTCGCAGCCGTGCTGGCGGGCCTCCTGAAACAGGGCCCACAGCGTGTCGGAAATCTGCGGCCGTTCCTCGCAGGCAAAAACGAACCAGCCGTAGGGCGTGCTGGCACAGAGCAGCTCGCCGGTATCGCGACCGGCGCAGGCTTCGAGCAGGGCCCTGTCCTCTTTCGTGAGGTGGGCGTTGGACAGGTCGAGAAAGCGGCGGACGACGCTCATCGGGTGTTCCTCACCGGCTCGCATGGACGGGAATGACGATGGGGCGGGCTGCCGGAGGGAGCCGCACGGGCAGCGCGTGCAGGCGGTCCCAGGTCAGCGCCTCGCAGGCGCTCATGCGGCCGGTGCGCAGCGCGATGTGCGAGCGCGTATAGTGCGAGCGATGGAAGCCGCCCTGCGCCGGCAGGCGGCAGCGCTCCCCCTCCGGTGCGCCGCAGGTCGGGCAGCCGACGGCGATCGTCGGATCGGTGTCGAAGGTCACGCTACAGCGGGTGCAAGCGATCGGCTCGCCCGCGTCAGCGGCGGGGATGCGGGTGAACAGGTCCGGCCCAGGGCGGGCGGCGAGGCGGCGGATTTCCATGGCGGTGTTCCTTTCCGAACACCTCCCGGACGGCCGTCGCCCCGCGCCGCCGGGGCAAGGGCGCCGCGCAGCGGCGGGCCGTCAGGCCCTCGCCCTTGCGGCGGGGGACGGGGTGCGGCACCCCTCCCCTCTCGCCTCCTCTCTTTCCTTTTCCCCTCTCAGGCCGCGAGCGCTGCGGGCACGGCTGCACCCGAAACCGGTGGACTGACCAGCTTGCGGTAGGTGGCGTCCTCGCCGGCGTCCTCGCGCAGGAAGGCTTGGTGGCCGAAGGTCCCCGCCTTCTCGGCGGCGTCGAAGCCGCGCGGCTTGCGCTGGCCCTTGGCCATGCTGACGGAGATGTCGAAGCTGGCGCCTGTGTTGGCGGCCAGCACGTCGCGGCCGAACTCGGCCACGGCGCGGGTGATGCCGCCCAGGCCCTCGACGGCGAGACGGCGCTGCGGGCCGCCGCCGCCTACGCAGAGGCCGATCTGCGTCGAGATACAGCCGGCCTCGCGCACGCGGCGGCCGGGATAGGCAGAGAGGATGATGTTGGTGGTGGTCACGGGGTGGTCCCTTTCTGGGTGAGCTCGTTCGCCGAGGCCGGTTCCTTCCGCCTCGACCCTCCCGCCGCGGCCGGACGCGGAACGGCGGGGCAAGGGCGCGGCGCAGCCGCGGGCCGTCAGGCCTTCCCTTGCGGCGCTGGGTCGCCGTGCGGCACGGCTTCCTCACCGCTTTCCTCGCCCTCGCCGATCGGGCTTCTCTCCTGCATCTCCCGGGCGTGGTCGGCCTCGGCCTCCAGCCGGCGCATGATGAGGTGGCGAAGTCCTGCATCGGCCTCATCGCGCAGCACGCGATCGAGCAGCGCGGCCGTGGCGCGGCAGGACAGCTCCAAGCCATCCTCGGGACCGAAGCGCTCGGCCATCTGGAAGCTGAGGGCGCCCAGGGCCTCGGCGGCACGGGCCAGGTCGAGCAGATCGGCCGCGCTCCACAGGATCGGCGGCCGGTTCATGCCGCCGCATCCAGGCTCAGGGGCATGATGTTCGGCAATACTGGTGGTCGGGGAACCGGGCGGCGGGGCCGCAACGCCCGGCTCCAGCGGTGCTTGTCGATCAGCGGAGCACGGTCGGTGCGCGCCCGCGTCGGGCTGTTCCATGACCGGCCACGAACGTGGGCCTCCGTGATCCAGCCGCAGGCGCGGAGACTGCCGCCCTCCTCATCGGCCCGGGTGTAGGTCACGATGCGCTCGAAGCCGCGGGCTTCGGCCTCCCTGGCGGCCCAGCCGTACAGCTGCGAGCAGGCATTCCAGGCCAGGGGGCGCGGGATGTCGCGGCGGATGCACAGCCGGTTCACCTCGACCGTGCCCCGACCCATAAGGCCGCGGGCGACCGGGTTGCCGACCATCACCACACCCAGCAGCGTGGCCCCGTTGGTAATGGCGGCCCCGTAGCGCCAGGCGGTCGGGGCGGCGTTGTGGGTGTGGTGGCGCCGCACGAAGTCGGCCGCGCGAGCGAAGCTCACTGGCCGGATCTCGGGGTTCCAGTCCAGCAGCAGCTGGCCGCAGCCGGTGTCGGCCACCCGGCGCAGGCCGTGGCCGAGCAGAACCTCAGCCCCGAGATGGCGCAGCAGGTCGCGCGCCCACGCCGGGTCCTCGGCCATGCCGGCGCACACCTCCTCATGGGCCGTGAGGCAGCAGGTCTCCAACAGGAAAGCGTGGTCGGACCACGCCTGCGCCAGTTCCAGCACCGGCGGTTCGCCGCAGTGGCAGCAGGTGGTGGGGGCTTGCCGTGCCACGGCTCAGGCTGCCATCCGGCCACAGCGCGCGGCGCAGTGGCGGTGCAGCTCCCGAACCATCTCGCCGATGCCCGCGACCATCGGGCCGAGGTTCGGTGCCTCGGCCGAGCAGCGGATGCGATGGTGTTCGCCGAAGTAGCTCTCGCCGATACGCGGCTCCAGCAGCACCACGCCGCCCACCTTCAGGACCCGGGCGAGCCGCGTCAGCAGCAGGGCGACGTCCTCGGTGCGGCCTTCCTGATCCTGCAGGCGGTCCATTGCCCGCCGGAGGGCGGGGATCGACTTGCCGTAGCGGCCGAAATCCGCCGCGGTGAAGACGTCGGCGTGCTCGGGGGTGTAGCCGTAGTGGATGCCGTAGGCATCGGTGCTGCGGTCGTCGATCTGACACGTCCAGCGCAGGCCCTCGTGCAGGATCGGGCGGGGCGTGTCGTCCCAGCGTACCAGGGGGTGAAGGTCGCCGTACCGGGCGGGCACCGCCTCGCTCCGCGTATACATGACCAGGGCCTCGATGTGCGCGTAGGCGCCGTCGCGCGAGGCGTGACCGAGGATGGGCCGCAGCACGAGGAAGTGCGGCAGCTGTGCCGGAGTGGGCATGGCAGTTCCTTTCGGATCAGGATGAGGAGGGCAGTCGGGAGGGCGCGGGGCGCCCGTCAGGTGTCCGGGTCGAGTATCGGGAGAAGCGGCGGCAGGGGCTTTGTCAGCAGGGTACGAACCCGCAGTCGCCAGTCGGCGAACCACTGCACGAGGTCGGCGCCCGACACCGGCTCATCCTCGTCGAATGCCTCGGCCTCGAAGGCCACGGCCTCGTCCAGCAGGCGCTTCATGCCGGGGGAGCGGGCGAGCAGCGCGACGTAGGCCTCGGTCTCGCCGACGCCGCAGTCGGAGCCGTCATGGACGATGGCGACCTCGACGGGCGGGCTGCAGTCGGTGCGGATCAGGCAGAAGCCGTCCGCCATCACGTCCTCCAGCACCCGGACGGTGAGATGGCCTTCTATCTCGGGCAGGATGACGGGGCTCACCGGCGGGCCTCCTGAAGGGCCGGCACGCGGACGGTGGAGGCGTGCTGCGCCAGGAAGCCCGGCAGCACGGCGCCGCCGAGCAGGATGGCGACGATGAGGATCAGGCCGACGGCGGCTTCGATGTCCTGCCGGCGGCCCTTACGCCTGGCGATGCGCTCTGCGAGATCCATGGATCCCCTTCCTTCTTCTGAGTCTTCTTCTCGAAGACCCAGCCCGCCGGCCGCCCCAACCGGGGCGAGGCCAGGGCGCCGCGTAGCGGCGGGAGCGCAGCGACGAACCCTTGCCGCGCTCCGGGAGAGGGTGGCAGGGCTCTCCCTCCTCCCTTCCCTATTCCATCCTTCTTCCCCTCTGCTTCCTCCTACTCAGAGGGTTACGCCGCCTTCGCCACTGGCCTGGAGTGCAGGTCGAGGTTCTCGCGTCGGACCAGTTGCTGGTCGATGGGCAGGACAGGCTCACCCAGCTTCCACGCGAGCTTGTCGCGCCAGGTCAGGCGCCGCAGCGGCAGATCACGCGGCAAGCGCAGCGGCAGGTGCTTACGGGGTCCGTGCGCCCAGTACATGGCCTCGGTATCGAGGTAGTGCAGGGCCTCGTCGCGCGTGAGGAACACGACACCCTGGTCGAGCAGAACCCGATGGGCGATCGCGGTGGCCGGCAAGGCATTCAGGTCCGCGTCGGTCGGCCGCAGCGCCACGCCGCGCAGGTCGCCGTAGCCCAGGTCCTCCCAACGGTCGGGGTCGTAGTGCCGGCCGACCGTGAGCTGTTTGCTGACACCGTTGCCGTAGCGCGACGGCAGGAAGACGATGGGCACGCTGAGATCTGCCGGACGCGGGGCCGCTCCGGTAACGGGCAGGGGATCATCCAAGTCGCCGTTCGCCAGCAGTGCCAGGAACTCGTCACGGCAAGGTAGAACTCCCGTGGGAAAGTGCTCGATCCTGGCCTCCAGGAAAAGCGGGGACTCGGGAGGGCAGGCAGGGTCCGCGCTCAGCGCCTTCATCATGCTCTCGGCGAGCACGAGGCTTTGGCGGTGCGTCTCCACGGACAAGCCCCTCGCCCGACCAGCAGATTCGACCATGTTCGTGCCGATCCAGTGCAGGATCTCGTTGCCCATCTCCTCGTGACGACGGGCGAAGCGCGGCCGACCTCGATCGGGGTCGAAGCCGAGTTCGGCGCACAAGTCGCGGTACTCCGGCGTGGTCCAGTCGTAGCTCTGCAGCTTCCTCAACCGGGCGAGCAGCGGGTGCGCGGCGGTCATCTCGTCCATCGGCGAGGCGTACTGAAGGCAGAAATTCGCCAGCACCGGCGAGCCTAGAGCGACGAGGAGCTTGACGGTCACGGTCCAACGCGAACCCTCGCGGTCGCAGTGGAACCAGGCGACGTCGTCGGCCCCGCCGTCCAGGAAGTCGTCCGCCATCTTCCGGTCCGTCGCGTTGGGCAGCCAAGTCACCAGGTCCGCGATCTGGCGCGAGGCGCCGGACGTCGTGGAAGGCTGCAGCAGCGACGCGCCCCAGCGCCCCTCGTCGGGCATCCACGTCGAGATCCGCACCCGGCCGAGCCCGGTGGTGTTCAGCGCGTAGCGGGCGCGACGGCTCGCGCGTGTGTCTTTGTCGTTCACGTAGCTTCTCCGTGGGATGGTGGACAGGAAGGGCGGGTGCGCCCACGAGGCGCACCCGCTCATGTCGTCGGCCGGGAACGCAGGCCGGCGAGCATCTCGTTGAGGGCGTCCATGCCGGCTTGGCGGGGCGAAATCCGCGCTGGCCGGCGTGCCTCCGGGCGCAGCCAGCCCTCGTGGCGGTTGTCGGCGGGGATATCGTCGAGGAAGGGCGAGGGATCGACGTAGCCGCGCCGGAACTCGGCGTAGGTGACGGACACCCGCTCTTTGCCCCGGGTCAGCGCCACGTAGGCGAGACGCCGCTCCTCGGAGGCCTCGCCGTACTGGCTGGGGAATACGGTGGTGTTCCACGCCGGCAGGAAGACGTGGGCGAACTCCAGCCCCTTGGCCCGGTGCAGGGTGAGCAGCTGCACCCGCCCCTCGGTGTTCTCGCTAGGCGCGGCGCTGGCCAGGGCGGCATGCTCCAGCAGTTCGGCCGCCGAGTGGAAGTCGCCGGCCAGCAGCACCAACTCGCCCAGGTTCTCCAGCCGGCCTTCCACGGTCTCGGCCCGGCTGTCGCGCAGCCACTGCCGGTAGCCGGTACAGTCGAGCAGCATGGACACCCGGTCGGCGACGGTCGCTCCGGCGTCGGCCGCGACGGCGCGGATGGCGTCGGCGAAGGCTCCAGCCGCCCCCCTGACCTTGGGCGGCAGCTCGGCGGTGTGGCAGGCGGCGAGCAGTGAGGAACCCCGCCACTCGGCGTCGCGCTCCAACAGGTCGAGCGCCTTGGGGCCAATGCCGCGCGGCGGGCTGTTGCAGGCGCGGCGGAACGCCTCATCGGACTGACAGTCGTCCGGGCAGGTGGCAAGGCGCAGCAGCGCTAAAGCATCCTTGACCTCTGAACGCTGGTAAAAACCGACGTCGCCGACGAGCACGTAGGGCACCTTGGCCCGCAGCAGTTCCTCCTCGATGCCGCGCGACAGGTGGTTGGCGCGATACAGGATGGCGATGTCCTGCCAGCGCACGCCTTCTGCACCGCGCTTGCGGATCTCGGCGGCGATGCCGATCGCCTCGGCCTCGTCGTTGCGGAACTTCACCACCTCGATCGGCTGGCCCTGCTCGCGGGTGGTGCGGAGCGTCTTGCCCAGCCGGGTTTCGTCGCGGGCGATCACCGCGTTGGCCGCGGCCAGGATGTGGCCGGTGGAGCGGAAGTTCTCCTCCAGCTTGACCACGGCGGCGCCGCGGAAGTCGCGCGTGAAGCGGCGGATATGCTCGATGTCGGCGCCGCGCCAGCCGAACACGCACTGATCATCGTCGCCCACGGCGAAGATCTCGCCGTGGTCCTTGGCCATCAGCCGGAGCCAGCGGGACTGGGAAGCGTTCACGTCCTGGTACTCGTCGGCCAGCAGGCAGGAGAAGCGACCGGCGAAGCGCAAGCGGCGCTCCTCGTCCTTCCCCATCGCGACGGTGGGCCAGAGCAGCAGGTCGCCGAAGTCTGCGGCGTTGGCCTCGCGCAGGCGACGCTGGTACTCGGGATAGATGCGCGCCGCGGCGCGCAGCCCGGAGGCGTCGGCCAGCGGGTTGGAGGCCAGCATCGCCTCGGCCCGGATGATTGCCTCACCGGGGATGATGAGGTTGTCCTTGAAGCGGCCGATGTGGCCGGCCACGGCCTTCACCGGGTCCTTGGCCATGCCGTCGTCCTCGCCGGCCTCGGCGCCCATGGCCTTCATGGTGCGCTTGAGCAGGCGCTTGCTGTCGTCGGCGTCGAGCACGTCGAAGTTCTCGCGCAGCCCGGCCATCTCCGGCTCCTGCCGCAGCTGGCGGGCGCCGAGGCCGTGAAAGGTGCCGATCCAGGACGGCGCCGTCTGCCCGCCGAGCAGGGCGACGATGCGCTCGCGCATCTCGCCGGCCGCCTTGTTGGTGAAGGTCACGGCCAGGATGCGCTGCGCCGGGATGCCGCGCTCGGCGATGCGCAGGGCGACGCCGGCAGTCAGGGTCTTGGTCTTGCCGGTTCCGGCCCCCGCCAGCACCAGCACCGGCCCGTGCATGCCGGCGGCCTCGCCCTGGGAGCGTGTCAGCCCGGCCACCAGGCGGGCGCGATCGACGGGGACGGAGATGTCAGATGCGATCGGCATGGCAGTTCCATCCGTGGCAGAGCACCAGAGCGGCCTCGGGGCCGTCGTCGTGGTCGAGGCTGAGCAGGGTGAAGGCGTCGTCCAGCAGCCAGCGGCCGTCCTCGTCGCACTCGCCCGCGACCACCACGCCTCGGTAGTGGTCGGAGCCGTTGTCGGCCTCGACCAGCACCGGCCGGTCGATCGCGGCATCGCCGGTCGGCGGGACCGTGCAGCGGGCCTGCAGCTTCGGGGGTAGCCGGAGGAAGGCGGCGTGTAGCGCCGAGGCGAGCGCTTCCGCCTCCGCGCTGGGGGCCGTGGCGGTGCTCTCAGTGGTGAGACTCATGCCCCCCTCCCCTTTGTCAGGATGTCATTCCAGTCGTTCAGCCCGCCGGGTGGCAGCAGGCGCTCGCAGCGCACGCCCGCCGCGGCGGCACGCTCGGCCAGGAAGGCGGCGTAGCGCTCCCCCGGCGGGTCGTTGTCGGTCGCCGTGGCCAGCAGGGCACCCGGGAGGGCGGCCATCCCGGCCAGCAACAGGTCGAGGGCACGAACCGACCCCGGCCCCATGCCCCCCGTGGTGGCGACGTACAGGGTGTCGCCCTGCAGGCGCTCGATGGCAGCGAGGCTGAGCGCGTCGATCGGCGCCTCGGCCACAGCCAGCCGGCGCGGGCGCATCGTGCGCGAGGGGATCCAGCCGGGCATCCGGAACAGGGTTTTGTCGCCGCCCTTGGCGAAGCCGCGGAACTCCGGCCCCCGCATGTCGAAACCGGTCAGCGCCCCCGCCTCGTCGCGGTGGGCGAACCAGGCGGTGCCGTAGGCGCCCTCCCGGATGGCGTCGGCCGCTGCGGCGGCGCGCAGCACCGGGCCGGGCAACCGCCGGACCTCGGCGAGGTAGCGCCAGGCGCGCGAGCCTGGGCGGAGCGGCTTGGCTGCCGACCAGCGCTCGGCGGCCGGGGCGCCCCCCTCCCCGCGCGAGCGCACCCGCTCGTGCTCGGGGAAGCTGGGCTGCAGCCCGACCATCTCGCGCAGCAGCTTGCGGGCGTGGCCAAAGTTCAGATCCGGTCGCAGGTGCTGCACTAGTCCGAACACGTCGCCCTTGGCGGTACTGCCGGCATCCCACCAGCCGTGGCCGCCGTGGTTGACGATGATGATCTCGCCCTGGCCGCGCCGGTACTTCAGGCATTCCCGGGTGCTCTCGGCCTTATCCAACCTCCATGGCGGCGGCATGCGTTCCAGCAGCGCGGCGCAGTTCACACCTTCCCGCAGCCGCTGCAGCTCTTCGTCCTGACCACTCATCCCTCGGAATCCTTCTCCTGGATTCCACCCGCCAACCGCGAGGCGGGCGCGGGACAAGGGCGTGGCCGGGGTCTGCCCCGGCCCGGGAGCGCAGCGACGCACCCTTGTCGCGCGTCAGCCGCTAGCGGTAGCGGCTTCTCCCCTCCTCTCCTGCTCTCCACGCCCTGCGGTCTCCTGAACCTGTCTGGCGCAGGATCGGGGAAAGTGGCGCAAACGGGGAAAGCGCCTTCTTTGCTTAGGTGGTGCACACTCTGCCCCACCGGCGGCTACACTCAGAGCAGCCATACCAGAGGTAAGCGTCAGCCGATCCCCGCAGGTGGCGCGGCGGGCGTGAAGTTCCACGGCAGGAGTTCGTCGAGGCGGTCGATGGTGTGGCCACGGGCGAGGCGGTCGAGCACGGCGGCGATGTAGGCTTCCGGGTCCAGGCCGTTCAGCTTGGCGGTCTCGGCGACGGTGTAGATGATGGCGGCCCGATCGCCGCCTGCGTCCGACCCAAGGAACAGAAAATTCTTCCTCGTCAAAGCGATGCCGCGCAGCAGCCGCTCGGCGAGGTTATTGTCGATCGAGAGCCTGCCATCCTCGAGATATCGGGCGAGCGCCTCCCAACGGTTCAGCGCGTATTGCATCGCCTTGCCCAGCGTCGACTTGCTGGACAACCGGCGCCGCTGCGTCAGCATCCAGTCATGCAGGTCGTCGACCAGCGGCTTGCTGCGGGCCTGGCGCTCGGCGCGGCGCTGATCGACGGGTTTGCCGTTGATCTCGGCCTCGATGGCATAGAGGGCGGCGATGCGCTGCAACGCCTCCTCCGCAATCGGCGACTTCGTCGCTTCGAACACCTCGAACAGCTTGCGCCTGGCATGCGCCCAGCAGGCGACGTGGATGACCTGCGGCGGCTGGTTGCCACGCGGCCGCGCGAGCGCGTCGTAGCCGGTGTAGCCATCGGCATGCAGCCAGCCCTCGAAGTCCTGGAGGTGTCCGCGTGGCCGCTCGCCCTTGCGGTCGGGCGAGTAGCGATAGAACGCCGCGGGCGGCCCATGACCCTTCCAGGGCCTCGGGTCGATGGCATAGACCCAGAACCGCCCCTCGCGCGTCCGACCGCGCCCTGGCGCCAGCACGGCGATCGGCGTGTCGTCAGTCCAGATGATGCCGTGGCGCAGGGCATAGGCGCCGATCGCCTCGGCCAGGCGGCTCAGCCACCAGGCGCCGCGGCCGACCCAGTCGGCCAGGGTCTGCCGCTCGATCTCCACGCCCTCGCGCGCCAGGATGGCCGAGAGGCGATACAGAGGCAGGCCATCGAGATACTTCGAGACCAGCACATGCGCGAGCAGGCCGGGACCCGGCCGCCCCTTCTCGATCGGCAGGTCTGGGGCGGGCGCCTGCAGGACGGCCTCGCAATCCCGGCAGGCATAGCGAGGCCGGACGTGGCGGATGACCTTCAGCCGGGCCGGGATCTTCTCCAACACTTCGGTGACGTCCTCGCCCAGCTTCGTCAGGCGCTTCGGGTCGGTGCAGCCACAGCGGCAGGCGAATACCGGCTCATGCAGAACCGTCTCGCGCGGCAGGTGCTCCGGCAGCGGCTTGCGGAGCGCGGGGCGCCGCTGGTTGCCAGGCTGGCCCTTCGTCCTGGCCTTGGCCTCCGCCCTGGCGGCGGCCTGCGCCTGGTCCTCCTCGGCATCGCCGATCAGCATCTCGAGTTGGCCGATCTCGATGGCCAGCTTCTCCGACGACTTGCCGTAGCGGTCCCGCCGCAGCGTGGCGAGTTGGACCTTTAGCTTCTCGATCTCGAAGGTCGCGTTGCGCAACTCGGCATCGCGCTCGGCCAGCACCGCGTCGCGTTCCGCCAGCAGCGCGCGGAGCGCTGCGATCTCGGCGTCAGGCGTGTCGAACGACGCGGCGTGCACATCATGATTCTACGCAACGCGATGGCCGCTGCAATGGCGGATTGGCTACACCGTGGCCTGCGGCCGCGCAGTCCAGGCGGGCATGCGCCAGTCGATCCCCTCGAACAGCATCGAGAGCTGCGCCGCGGTCAGCGAGACGACGCCAGCCTGCGTCTGCGGCCAGACGAACCTGCCCTTCTCCAGCCTCTTGGCGATGAGGATCAGGCCCTGTCCGTCCCAGACCAGAATCTTGAGCAGGTCGCCGCGGCGGCCGCGAAAGCAGAACATCGCGCCGCCGTAGGGATCCTGCGCCAGCACCGTCTGCACCTGCGCGGCCAGACCGTCAAAGCCCTTGCGCATATCCGTCGTGCCGCAGGCAAGGAACACTCGCGTACCCGGCGGCGGGCCCAGCATCAGCGCCCACCCATCCCGGCCAGCACGACGCGCAGCGTCGCGGCGTCGGCGCATCCGGTGATGCGAATGCTGGCGCCGGAGGGCAGCGTGATCTCGATCATGCCAGACGGCACGCAGCTGTCAGGCGACATGACCGGGCCGGGCGGCGGGAGCTGCGGCGCCTCCGGGACCACCTCCACCGGCACAAAGCCCGCCATCGCCGTGGCCAGCATCTGCTTGCGCCAGGTGTAGAGCTGGCCGGTGCTGACGCCGTGCCGGTCCGCCACCGCCTGGACGATCACGCCGGGCTCCAGCGTCTCCCGGACAATCCGCAGCCGCTCCTCCGTCGACCAGTTCCGGCGCCGGACCTCCCGCACACGAACCTCGACGCCGCGGCCCGCGCGGGCACCGGAGCCGCTCATACTACCG
>Ga0325400_1002479_pt1 | contig 16212 bp, 7 predicted proteins | sample PopdelMetagenome_2_FD_205662 | JGI IMG/M metagenome (GOLD analysis project Ga0325400, IMG submission 205662) | Populus deltoides microbial communities from Bellville, Georgia, United States - Xylem-PdKOR-R1 | ecosystem: Host-associated > Plants > Phyllosphere > Stem > Wood/Secondary xylem... | reverse complement strand
TAATAAATTTGTTAATTTCAACTAAAGATTGAATTGAAAAGATGATATAAATATGCATATTAAGATATATGATCTCATATTGTGGGTAGGTAGCTCTTCAAATATTTTTTATTTAATTATACAATAAAAAATTTCATTAAAAAGATTCTAGTATAATTTTTATTTTCTTATTAATATATATTTTATGTCATGGGTTCTTAATTTGATAAACAAAAAACCAAATTAATTATAATAAATCTAGGTATTTTATTCTCATTCAATATTAATGAGAAAATTATTATCAATCAATAAAATAATATTATTGTAATAAAGTTTTAAACATCTTAGAAACAATGACATTATTTTTTTTTTATTATGAGCACACTTTTCTTTAAAAAGAGCAATAATTAAAATAAACATTTGTTAAAAAGTAAAGCTATTTGAAATAATTAGAAAGCATATATTTTTTAAATCTAAATTTAATTTTATTATTAACGTTGTTATATATAGTTAATATATATATATATATATATATATATATATATATATATATATATATATACCGTAATTTAATCTCTCTAATTAAGAAAATCCTCTTTATTCTTTTTTTGGGCCTCAAGGTTTCCTTAAAAAATCAAACATTTCTTGCAATTAACCCCCCTTGTTTCCTCGTATGGGTTTCTCTTATATTTCTCAAGATGGCTATGTAAATTATAGAGCCAGGTTGGCTCTAGCCCTGGTGGTCGTGTAAAGGAGATTGAAGAGAGCATGCTCGCTCTATACCGTTTCATACTATTCTTTAAATTCTCATTACATTATTTCTTTTCTTGTTTCCTTGTAATTTTTTGTTTTAAAATTTTTTTCTTTGCTTAATGTTTAATTTTATTGAATATTTTTCGCTAATGAATTAATAGTTTTATTTCTATATATTGTTATATTTTTATTATGGATTTGTAGGGGTGATCATTTTTTGTTCGGTTTTTCTCAAAAAAAAGTAACTAAACCGATTTTTTTTTAGAAAAACCAAAATCGGTTCAAACCAATCGATTATGGTTCGGTTTTTATCAAAAAAAGTAACAAAACCGAATTTTTTTAGAAAAACCAAAATCGGTTCAAACCAATCGATTTTGGTTCGGTTTTTAGGACAAAAACCGGTTCAAACCGGTTTGGCTTGGTTTTTTTGGTTTTGCCTTGTTTTGGCTCGGTTTTTTCTGGTTTTTTTTTGTTTTGACTCGGTTTTTTCTAGATTGGGTTTTTTTGGTTTCAGACTTATAAAACCGAAACCGAACTAGTCGGTTTTTTCAAAATTTAATCGGTTCTTTTCATAGTTTGGTTTTTTCAGTTATTTTTTTTTCAGTTTTCTCAGTTTAATTAGTTTTTCTACTTACCTATGTGGATTTGTGAGCATGATTATTGGCCTGTTGATATTCATCCACCAAGATGTTAGATAATGTCACCAAAAATGTTTTTTTTTTGAGCTTCATGACAAGGTTGTCAATTCCGTTTCGGTAGGTGTTTTGTTTTTTCAATTGTAATAGAATGTTTCAGTTTCAGAGTGTTTCGGCGTACCGTTTCGGAGTTGTACTGTTTATATATATATATTCAACAAACATAATTCAAATTCAAGATAAATTAATTATAAATTATGCAATACAAACACAATGTCAAATAAATATAATTTCAAAATTTAAAATATTTCTAAATAGTCAAGTATAAATAGATCTTTAACTTAAAGTAATTCAACTTAAACAAAATATCAAAATATTATGAAAGTAAAATGTTTTAACACAAATATTTTAAATATAAAATTAGGTCAATGTTATCAAGGCTAATGGAATCTAAAGCATTCCTTGTTTTGCTTAAATTCCTACAAAGTATAAACATGAAAAAAATAACATGAATATAAACCATATATATTAGTGATAAGATTAATTTTAAAAAAGTAAAATCATTGTTAATGAAAATAGTAATAATAATTTTCAATATTATTATTAATATCATTGTTATTAAAAATAGTAATAAAAAATAGCTTTTTATAATTTGGTGGTTTAATTAATTAAATTGAATAAGGTTCAATTTGATTCAATGGCTTTTTAAGAGCGGAACGGAACATGTGGAATAAAACCGGAACATTCCGAGCGAAATTTAGCCGAAAAATCCGGAACGGACTGAGATTTAAAATGAAATGAAATTTGTTTTATTTTATTCCGTTTTTTGAATTGATATAGAATATTTCGGTCATTTCAGATGAAACGAAACAGAATTGACAACCTTACAGTTCATGAAGCTCTGTGAAAAAAATCCAAGTCTTTTAATGATGGAGGTAATGTTTCAGCAAGTTGGGGGTTTGTTCAGAAAGGGAATTAATCAAATATACATATGCAAGTTGAATTTTAATATAAAACCTTTAGATTCAATATGTTTTCTCCGTGCAATAGTACTTTAGTAACTACTGTTTTTTTTTTTTTTTACGCAAATAAAAACTGAGTTTGAAAACTACCGCAAGATTAGCGCGTTGTGACGATTTTAAAAATCAATTTCGAGCTATAGTTTTTAAAATCATTTTTTATTTAATTTTATTATAATTAAAATAAATGTTTGTAAGATATAAGATTCAGATTCTTAAAAAGGAATATAATTTATTAGGTGAATTTTCATTTTCTTATTAATATAATTGTTTTTTTTATATAAAAACATGTTTTTTTATCAGTAGTATATTTTTTTTTGAATAAAAACTAAAGTTCATTAAAATAAATGTTCATAAAAATTTATATAATTTTATTTAAGGAGAAAAAATTGTATTTCTTTAATTAAAACACGTTTCCTTGTTCTTTTATCTCTTCTTAAATTATTTGTTCTTAAAATATCTCTAATAACTTTTCCTGGATTTGAAAAATAATACTTATAATCTTTCGATAACTAAAAAGTATATGATGTCTAGATGTAATTGAGGATGGTTGTGGTTATGATGGTGGAATTATCTGGTGAGTATGCTATTAGTAATACATATCTGATCTTTCTTTATTTGATGTAGGTGATGATTCAAGGGCGAATTTTTTTTAGAAAAAAGAAAATGATGCAACCCTAACTTTAACATCAAGAGATCCATTAGAAGTTTCATTGGGTTCAGTAACAAGACTTAGAGTAAAGAGATTTAAGGATTTAATTAATGGACTTATTTAAGATATATAGGTTAAGATGGACTTCAAGATGATATCAAAGAATAAAGAACAAGTCTTGATTAATTTGATTCATGTCAAGAAAGGCTTGTATGAGAGTTTCAAGACATTACAAAAATAATTGAATAAAAAGATTCAAATATGCTAGTTGTGACCTTTCACTATTGTTTTGTCATAATTGGAGCTACAAAATAAATTTTGATGTGATTATAGTTGCATTGAAAAGTAGACATTCATACATTTCTAGTGACATATGATAGATATTCTAATTCATCAAAATAATGGAGAACCATTCGTTTGAAGTTGAGCTTCAATTCTGCTATCAAATTATAAAATTTAACTTTGGATTTGTTTTCATTCGTTGAGCTATTATTTATTTATCTTTTAGTTTTTTATAGGGCCTGCAATATTTTAAGGGTTATTTGGGTTAGATTTTATTTTATTATTTTAGTTATTTTGAGCTTTTAATGCATTAAGGCATATTTATCAAGTTTTCGTCCATTAAGTCAAATTAGAGTTAGCTTTCTACTATATAAATTAATTGTTAACATTATTTTAGGATTGCTGAAGTTTTATCTAAGGTTGACGCATATTATGCGTCCTTTTCTCTTTATGTGGTTGAGTGATTTTCATACTACGTTCTTAATTGAATTTGCAAATTCTTCGAAAGATTGGTCAATTTCGTTGTTATTTATATTTCTTATTCGCGTCTCGTTATAAGCATAAAGTAGGGATAATCAATTGTATATAACTTTAATTTTAAGATAAGGTTCTTGTTGGGTCAAGTTGTAATTTTTCTTTTCAAACCTCAAATTAGCAATTTAAGGGACAAGTACACATTATTTTTTATATCAACTTCAACCTTCTATGTAATTCCAACAACTTGTTCTAACTTTATTTTAGTTATTTTAATTTTAGTATATTAACTGACTTTATTTTGTCTTTCAGATTTCACATTTACTTCATGTTTCTCTAATTTTTTATAGGCCTGCAATATTTTAAGGGTTATTTGGGTTAGGTTTTATTTTATTATTTTAGTTATTTTGAGCTTTTAATGCATTAAAGCATATTTATCAAGTTTTGGTCTATTAAGTCAAATCAAAGTTAGCTTTCTACTATATAAATTAATTGTTAACATTATTTTAGGATTGCTGAATTTTTATCTAAGGTTGCCGCATATTATGCGTCCTTTTCTCTTTGTGTGGTTGAGTGATTTTCATACTAAATTCTTAATTGAATTTGCAAACTTTTCAAAAAAATTAATCAATTTTGTTGTGATTTATACTTTTTATTCGCGTCTCATTATAAACATAGGGTAGAGGCGATCAATTGCATATAACTTTGGTTGTAAGATAATGTTCTTGTTCAATCAAGTTGTAATTTTTTCTTCAAACCTCAAATTAGCAATCTAAGGAACAAGTCCACATCATCTTTGATATCAACTTTAACCTTCTATGTAATTCCAACAACTTGTTCTAACTTTATTTTAGTTAGTTTAATTTTGGTATATTCACTGATTTTATATTGTGTTTTGAATTTCATATTTACCTTATATTTTTCTAAGTTTTCAGCATATTTAGTAACTTGTAAGTTGTCGATCAAAAAAATGACAATAATTGTGTTTTGTATTTTTGGAAACAAACTCTATAGATAGAGTAATTGATTTGCCATTAAGAACATTGGTAATGGGAGCTAGAACATAAGTAGAATGGCTGAACTGGTTTGTATTATTGAGTGAAGATGGAAGAGCAAATCGCTGCTTCTTCACTAACCTAACCCTCTTTGAACGCTTCTTGTTAATATCTCATGTACTTTCTTTAGTCTATTCGTCCTTGATAAAATCGATGCCCATCGGCATGAGAAGTATAGAAGGGAAACATACTTGAAACTTGACTGTGGAGAACCACACACAAAGGTGAGGTTAGGGATCATTTCATAGCGACCACCAAAAGTAATTGAGTTCCGATCTTCTTCTATACGTTCTTAGGCCCATTAATTGCCCAATGAGAAGGTGGTTTCGGTGCCCATCGATTTCCCAGTCCCAGTGAGAAGGCCCACTTTTGTTGATCTCTTGGCCACTTATAAGTTACAACACAATAAAATTCAATGCCACATTCTTCTTCTCTCTCTCTCTTTTTTTTTTTAAAAAAAATTTAATTTAACTTTATTTATTGAATTTGAAGCCCTTCTTCTTATATTAATCGTCTGCTTCCACCTTGCAGTGTATGTTTCACAGACGCGAGGGGCAGAGATAAACAACACCATAGACACGGAGGGTTTGCCATAACAAACAACAGAAAGAAGAAGAAATGGCAGTACACCGCGACAATCTACTGGAAGAAGAAGAGAACGAAGAAGACAATGCTCTCTTTGAGGGAGACGGCTTAGTTGACCAAGATTCCGATATTCCTCCTCACCTCCGTGACCTTGCCCGCGCCGCTCAGACCGGTGACGTCGACGCTCTTCGCTATGCTCTAGGTGAAATGAATATCCTTCTCTTCTTCTCTCTTTTACTTTTCTTTTCTATTATTTGCTTGAAATTCTAGTTCTTGGAATTTGGATGAACTGTTTTTCTTCTTTTTTTCTCAAGATTTTACTTGTTAATTGGGATTGGTGTGACAATAGAAGCCATCTAGGCGGAGTTTTTGTTCTAATATTTGGATTAGTTATTGGTGAGTCTGGAAGATTTTGAGTAAGCTGAGCAGTAATAGCAATCTCTATTGAATGCCATTCAGCAATAGTGCTGTTGCTTATAAATTGAAAAAAAAAAAAAATTCCTTTGCGCGTCTAAATTCCGACTTTTGATCTGCTGAAGACGCTGCAAAAAAAAAAAAACTAGTCTGCTGCCTGCATTTAGGCTACCTTAACTTGTGGCTTTGAATTTCTGTTTCTGTATCTGATAGATAGATTTTTGGGTTCATTGTTTCGATAATAATGGAAATAACTTTATGAAAGAGTTCGATAATGGGTTCATTTGCTCGCCAATAGTGTTTATAATGCTAGAACTTGACAAAGCTAAACCCCAAAAGCGAAGCTGCATAGTTGAATATTTGGAATATGGGATTCGTAAAGATTTGGAGTTTGAACTTGAGCATGATCAAACATCAAACATTTCATTCTTTGATTTTTCATGAGATTAAAGGAGTATATTGCTGGTGATGGAGATCTTTTCTTAGCTTCTCTATGCAGGATGTTTAAGGTTCTCCAAAATGTCTGATTGATGATGGTTTGTTACATAATTTAGAGGTTATAAAACAATATTGTAGAATGGCATTGACTTGTAAAATGATAAAAATCTTTTGGATTTCCAGCCAAGAGGCTGTCGGTTCAAGGCTTTGAGAGTAGCTATTTTATACAAAATGTGAAAGGGTAGCCTTTTCTCTTGTTGAAGTAGAAAGTAATGGAAGAGTGGGAATTACAAGTTTTGTCTAGAAATCTCTAGAATTAGGGAGGATGTTTGCAGAACCCATTCCACTATACAAGTTAGAAATCAGAACTTTGAAAGTACAAATGTTTTATTTAAAGTTTTCAACTTCCATTTCATTCGTTTTCATCATTGCGTGACAATGAAATGCCAACAGAGTCAAATAGGATCTTTCTCGCTCATGCTTTAGTTTCTGATTCAGATAACCTGAATGGCAGCATTGATGAACCAGTGGAAGATGGGGACACGGCTCTCCATTTGACATGCCTGTATGGCTATTGTCCCTGTGTCCAGGTTAGTTGACTCAATTTATTCTCTCTTGCTGCTTTTCAGTGGTGCTTTATAATGTCAAACAGTAGTACAAATTATTTACACTTTCCTTTGTAGCTACTCCTGGAAAGGGGAGCAAACTTGGAGGCCAAGGATGAAGAAGGGGCGATTCCTTTGCATGATGCCTGCGCAGGGGGTAAGAACAAGAAATAATTACCATCAACATGTTCCGTATTCTTTCACGATGAAATTATTTAAGCTAATGTTGATTTTTCTTTTCTTTTTTCCACCTCACCTCCCTTGTTCTATGCTGCAGGATTTACTGAGATAGTCCAACTTCTGGTGAACAGTGCTAATAGTGCAGAGCGTGTGAAAAGGATGCTAGAGATAGTTGATGATGATGGTGATACTGTAAGTTCCAATAATAAATTGAATGGTTTTTGTGTTTCGGTTGGAGGCCTCATTCTTAGAAAATAGTTTGCAAAAGAAATTATATCATTTCTGTTTCCTTTTCTTTTTAATCTCTTTGGGGATGCTGTGTTGGGCCAGCTGATGTCATTGCTGGCTTTGCCTGGCCCTTCATCTAGTGGGAGCTGACGAGGGTTCCAAGAATGACTGTATAATTTGGACCTATAGCTGTTATCTGTGTTGTAACCCCCCACCCCACCCCAACAACCATTGTCTACTTCCTCGTGATTACTAATATTAAAACCCTTTTGCAGCCTCTTCACCATGCAGCAAGAGGTGAACATGCCGATGTTATTAGATTGCTGCTGGCTTCTGGTGCCTCCGCTACAACAGCAAACTCTTATGGAAAGGTTAGTAACCATTGATTTCATTATGAAAATTATGTTTCTCATCTCTGTCTTGTACCTGTTACTAATTAATTGCTATGGCAGACTCCAAGCGAACTACCTGAACCAGATACTGAAGCGCACAGAATTTTGGAATCGGCCGGATGAGCTTATTCACGACCATCTTCAGCTTTCCTTGCCCAAACACAAGATTATACCTAATGGTTGTTGGATGAAACTTTCTTTCGTTGGCTCTGCATTTTGCATTTGATGTCTTCTTTAGAGTCTAGCTACTTAATCTTGGAACAGCTTCTTGTTGGAGAACCCATTTCAGATTATAACATTACGAGTTTTCCATCTAATGTATGCACTCCTAAGGGCAAGTGATATAGCTTTAAGTTACCAGAAAGTGACAATACATGTATTTTTTATTAACATTATATGCCTATGATGCAATGTTTTGTTTGGCGAGACACGAGGGAAAGGAATGGTTGAGGAAAAACTGGAAGTATCTATAGTACATGGAGTATCATATCAATTCCTGCTGCTTTTATACTACATTAGTCACTGCAGTGACCCCAAAGAACGAAGAGGATCAAGAAATCCCGATTATTAGCTCTCCCATTCGATGTTTACATGGTTGGCTAAAGAATTATGTAATCGTACAATGAAGAGAATTAGCTTGGGAGAAAGGGAAGAAATTGATGAGCTATAATCTTGTAACTGTTGTCCTGTATATTTTTTTTCAAATAATAACTTTGCACGTGTGAACGTGAACACACACACACACACACGACAACTAACTTTAATTGGCTTTCTCTAATGGATTCTAATATAATAGACACAAGACTAATAATGCAACACATAATTGGGCCGGTTTCTAAAATTATATTTGATCATATTGCTTCAATACTCCCTTGAAAAGTTGAATGGGTAAGGTATAATATTCAACTTGGATTGTAGAAAAATAAATTGAGATGATAAGAGGGGTTTGGTGTGAACATCAATTTGATCATCAAAAACATAAAGAACATAGTCAATCTGCTTATTAGAAGCAATAAATTGAACCTAATATAATTGCTAGAGATAATGTTATGAACTAAGTGAAAGCTAATCTCCACATGTTTTATAGAAGCATGGAAAACTGGATCTACCAAATAAGTTCAAGAAATAAAAACTTGACCTATATTAATTCTACAACACCATTAGCAATGGCTTTATACTCTGACTTTGTAGAAAACCGAGTAATAAAGCATTGTTTGCTAGTTCTTCAAAAGCTAAAGTTTTGGTCGAGCAAAATAGCATAACCATAGTAGACTTTCAGTCATCAGCATTGTCATTCTATTTAGAATCATTAAAGCCACTAAAAAAGATCACTCTAATAAGTCAAGTGTAAACCAAAAGACAAATACCAAGTAGATAATGTAAGATACACTTAAATGTGTACCAATTAATATCAATGAGAGAATGGATGAATTGACATACCTTATTAATTGAAAAACATATGTCAAATTGTGTAAATATAAGATATTGAAGAGCACCCATAATTGTTTGAATTGGGCAGGTTTGAGTGGAGTAACCAATTGATTTAGATAAAGAAGAACCAAAGAAATAGAATTAAAATACTGAAGAAAGACAATATTATCATTTGTAAGTAAAATTTCATCAATATAAAGAAATAGCAATATTATAGCCTCAACAAAACAAAGAATCAACAAGAATCAATTATGAAATCCCAAAGAAAGTGAAAATTGACTGGGCCAATCAAACCATGCATAAGGTGACTATTTTAGATTATAAAGAGAATGTTTCAATTTGCAAACATGGTTTGGAAATTGAGGATTACAAAAAATATAAGGTTGAACCATAAACATATTTGTATCAAGAAATCCATTAAGAAAAGCATTGTGTGCATCAAGACAATGAGTCGATTAATTATGAGTAATACTAATACAAAACATTGTTTAAAAAGTTTAAGACTTACCACTGGACTAAATATTTCCTAAAAATCAACCCCTTCTTATTAATGATAACCTTTAGCCACTAAACATGCTTTTTGGAGCTTCAAGTCTCATTTGCCTTGTTTTTAATCTTGTATACTTGTCTACAACCCACCATATTCATAGTCAAATCATATGGGACCACGTGTCATTAGAAGTAAATGCATAAATGTTAGCAATCATAATAGTTTACTACTCATCATATTATTTGACCTCAATAAAAGATGATGATTCAAGGACAAAATTGGAGGATGCTAATAGTTTTTTAGGGGACGAGTAGGACGAGGTTTTAAAATCATATGGTGTTGATTTTCAACGCTAAAAAAAGATGTAGAAGTAAAAGTAGACAACATGGCAATAAAACTTACAATAGCAAGAAGATTCAAGCCAAGGGTGATAGGATAAGGGTGAAAAAGACATGAGTAAGTGAGTAACAACACAACGAAAGGGAGAAGAAAAGGATATTAGAAAAAAAAAAAACAAACTAACAAGCAATATTAGAAAAAAGCTTAATAAGAGATATGGTGACCTAATCGAAGAGGTAAAAATTCATTATGAAGAAGATTAATAAAAACTATTATTTGGACTTAAGGAATTGAAAAATAAAAAGAATGACTCAAGAAAAGTATAATGACGAACAATGTGGATATAATGAGAATGAATGTCCATGCATTAATAATAAACATAGAGTGAATTAGGAAGACACAATAAGAAACGAAAAGTCATTTTATTATGATTATATGAAAAAAAAAATAATGAAAACATAAGCATCCAAAAACTTTAAGGAAACTATATTAGAAAAAAGAGACAAACTAACAAGCAATATTAGAAAAAAGCTTAATAAGAGATAGGGTAACCTAATCGAAGAAGTAAAAATCCACTATGAAGAAAATTTAAAAAAAAACATTATTTGGACTAAAGAAATTGAAAAATAAAAAGAATGACTTAAGAAAAGTATAATGACGAACAATGTAGATATAATGAGAATGAATGTCCATACATTAATAATAAACATAGAGTGAACTAGAAAGACTAAGTAAGGAACGAAAAGTCACTTTATTATGATTATATGAAAAAAAAAATAGTGAAAACATAAGCATCCAAAAACTTTAAAGAAACTATATTAGAAAAAAGAGACAAACTAAAAAGCAATATTAGAAAAAAGCTCAATAAGAGATAGGGTGACCTAATCGAAGAAATAAAAATCCACTATGAAGAAGATTAAAGAAAAAACATTATTTGGACTAAATAAATTGAAAAATAAAAAGAATGACTGAAGAAAAGTATAATGATGAACAATGTAGATATAATGAGAATGAATGTCCATACATTAATAATAAACATAGAGTGAACTAGGAAGACACAGTAAGGAACGAAAAGTCATTTTATTATTATTATATGAAAAAAAATAGTGAAAATATAAGCATCCAAAAACTTTAAAAAAACTATATTCATAATGAAAGAAAAATAACATTTTAAACGAAGAGTTAAAACATAGAATTGGAGTTAACATGCAATTAATAAGATATACAATAGTTTCAAAGTTATATGACCAAAACTTAAATGGCAAGGATGCTTAAGCAATAAGTGCAAGTCTTATTTTAATGATATGTCGATGACGACATTCAATAATTCTATTTTACTCATGAGTGTTAGGGCAAGTGACATGATAAAGAATGCTAGAATTATGGAGAAAACACAGGTGTTAAGTTTTTGAAATTCATCACCCTAATCAATTTGTAAGCTTTTGATACAAGTACAAAATTGGATCTCAGTAAGTTCTTAAAACTAAATTAAAATTTCAAAAACTTTTAATTTAACATGTATAGTGTAAAACCAAAAGATTTGGCAAAATAGTCCACAAAACAACAACATAATGGTACTTTTCAACTAAGAAAATGGAGGAAGAACCCCAAACAGCATTAAATATTAAATCTAAAGAAGTAGTGCTCGCATGTTTTAAAGGAAGTACAACTTACTAGATTTACCCATAAGATAAGTAGTACAATTGAAATTGAAAGAAAATGATAACATAAGAAAATGTTTATTGGAAATTAAATAACATAACACATGTTAGTAAATATGACCAAGATGACAATGCCAGAGTTTGGGTGACAAACAAACAGCATGAAAGGTACAAGGATTGGGTAAAGAAGAAGAAATATGAAGGATATAAAGAATATATTTATTGGTGTCAAAAGAATGATATCCTTTGAAATGCAATCCTTGACAAGATAAAAATGATCATGAAATTCAAAAAAAATATATTATTAATAGCAAATTGAAGCACAAAAAGTAAATACTTTATTATACCATGAACTTATAAGATATATGATAAATTTAAGATACAGAGTGTAAAAATGTTAGAATAACCAATAGCATAAATTAAAAAACACTTACCAACCCCCACTTTAAGGTGATCTGAACCATAATAGTATTATTTAAAGGGACATGATGAATAACTCTAATATCTAAGTGTCAATCAAGAGAGTCAGAACCACCAAAACTACTAGCCAAATCTATTTATAATATTGAGTTTACTAAGCCAACTGACTACAATCTTTTCCCACCTCCAGACTTATCATTATTGTTGCCTCTATGATTGATCCAAAGAGAGCAAGAGGTGGCCAAGTGATCCCAACTACCATATAATTGACATCATAAATGTGGTTGCGAGTTGGGCTAATTCCAAAATTATCGTGATCCAAGATTTTGATAAGTATTGTTGGTTAGACCATGGCCACACTATTGATGACCTCTTCCACGATGGTTAAACCCCTCATGATCATGAAGAAATTATACCAAAATAGAAAGTTGATGAAAAGTGTTTTTATTGATAAACTTGCGGCTTAATAGTAAATAATGTAGTTTAGTAAAATATATAGGTTATGCTTGAGTCGTAAGAGTAGTTACAAGATTTTTAAACTCTACATGAAGCTCTTTGAAGAGGTAAAGGTTAAATCTAAAGGATAAAGAGGTTTGCCAATAGTTACGAGGTTTACCAATATTTATAAGTTCATCATTATAGGTATTTCCATGTTGAAAGTAGGCTATGACATTTTCATTAGGTTTCTAACATAGTTCAATAAAGGCAAAATGTATAGACATAATAGATGTAATAGAGGAAGAGGCAGTGTTTATGCTAGAGTGGTCAAAACGACATAAGGTATGGCACAACTTGTAATTAAACACGGTACCTCAATAGAGATGGAAGCAATTAGTGGGCTCTTAAGTAATTGATCTTGTTATACTTATATGGTATAAGCTAGATTGATTTCTATGGTATTATCAAAGATGGTGATTTTGGTAGGACATAGTCGCTACCATCAATGAATTTCAATAAACCATGACTTATCAGAAAGTGTTGAACTTGTGCTTCCCAAGAGATATTGATGTTGTTTGTAAGTTTCAGAAAGAGATAGTGATGAGTGTGTTGAAAGTTACGACTATCATGGTTTAGTGGTATCGAGTTGACACCATTACAATTGTAAGAGGGTGGTGGAACTAAAGTAGGATTTGTTATCGGTTGTGATATAAAAGAGATTTGTGTAGGAGATTGATTTTCTAAAATAGTCATGGATGCAATTATACAATAGGCTTTGATACCATAATAGAACAATGAAGAGAATTAGTTTGAGAGAAAAGGAAGAAATTGTTGTGAACTATATTCTTGTAATTGTTGTTGGGTTTCCCAAAATATATAGATGTAGCGGAAATATTAAATTTAAAATTTTTTAGGAGTCTCAATGATTCCATTAGACAAATCTAAAGTTGTTTTAGAATTTTATGTGAAAATTACTTGAAGATCAAATATTGTTTTCGGCTTTGAATATTTGCTTCAAATGATGGGTCGTCTAAAGCTTCGTTTGTTTGCTGGAAAGTAGTTTTTTTTTGGAAAGTGAATTCCAGGAAAGTGAATTATTTTTCGATGTTTGGTAGTGTAATGAAAAATAAGTTGGAAAATATTTTTCAGTGTTTGGTTATGTCATGGAAAATGAGCTGGAAAATAAATTATTAATATTTTATTTTTTTCAAGTTTATTAAAATAATGAGAAACAAATCTAACAAATTAAAAAGTTGAATGAGAATGAAATTGAAAAAAAATATAATTTCATAAAGTATCTCAAATAAAATAAATAATAATCAAAATAATAGATATCAAATCTAAAAAATAAAAAAAATAAAAGATGAAGAAATTAAAATAATAATAATTAACATTTCATAAATTATTTCAAATAAAATAAATAACAATAAAAAAAATAATGACCAAATTTGATAGATAAAAAATTTCGATTAAAAAATGATAAGGGAAAAGCAAATAACAATTATAAAAATAAGGACCAAAATTAATATAAAAATTAAATCATAAGGAATGAAATTTAAAAAAAATAAAACAAAATATATATAGCAATCAAAAGTTTGAGAACCAAATTTGATATAATCAGCAAATAATATGACATTTTTAAATTTTTCACAACTTCCGGAAAGTGTTTTCCACCCAAAATAAAAGGAAAACACTTTTCTGGAAACCAAGCTAAATTTTTCTTTGACCTGAAAATATTTTCCGTTGAGCAACTTTTCTAATGGCAAACAAATACAGGAAAGTTTGGAAAGTGATTTCCCGGAAACTATTTTCCGAGAAACAAACACGGCCTAATTGTCTGACTTCTAACAGTAATCCACACAAACCAACCAATGAGAAATCTCTTGAACCCTTTTTGGAGAGAGAAATTGTTATACCTTAGTTCTTTTCTTTTGTGTTTTAAGCATTTCAATATTATACTCTACTCAACTTTTCACCATCCACTGAAAATAAGAGGCATAACTTTCTATTTATAGAGAAACCTAAAATCCTTATAAATAACAAAATATCAATTTGCCTCTTAAAATATCATATTTATTATTTTAGGCTAATTTTAAAAATTTATTCAATTAAATCCCTACTTGATTTTTACTTGATTTTTCTAGATCTAGAATTGTAATTTTCTATATAAATTACATTTTAGTCTTCAATTTCAAAAACTTATTTATAATTAAGTCATTCTTGATTAATAATCTCATTTTAATTTATAATCAATGGTTATTATGTGTGTAACTCATTGGGTTCCCTAATAAGTTAGCCAAATATAAATCACAATCCTAAATAAAATAAAATTAAATAAATTAATTTATTATCAATTCAATAACTGATTGATTTATATTTGAAGATCAAGTCTAATATCATGATCCCCTAAATATTACAAAAGTTATAAGTGGTTTGACTTAACCTTTCAGTGAATAATTTCTTAGCGTAATTTTATCCATTCATCAACAATATTCTAATTTAAACATTATAACAAAGAGTGTCTGCTATATCAAATAATATTTGTTCACAACACTATAATCATTGATTCTTTAAATAAAATTTGAAACTTTTTACAAATCTCATTCCACATTGCGTAAGAATTTATAATCAAATCAATATTATTTAAGAATAGATGAAACATTTTCTCTAATTTATCTAAGGTGATGAATCTTCTCTTGATTACTTAAATACCTTTATATATTCATATTATACCCAATATATACCCGTTTTGTTACACTTGATTAGGACAATGTGTAGCAAGATGAAAACATAATACTATGAGATAACTTAATGATTTCAAGTTTAAGAATCATTTGCACAACTATCACATGAGTCTTTCCATAGTTACATGTGATCTCTTCATATGAAATTCTCATGCGAGTCAATTCAGTTAACATGTTATCTGACAAGCACCTACATATTAGTTCTACGTATCCATCATACATCAGCTTATGAGAACAACTGTTTCCTTTCACAAAAAAATAATATAATATGTATTAGTCTCAACAGCTCTAATTAATATTAAATTTTAATAGAACATTGACTAGGAATATTTTAGGAGCATGCTTTGATACAATAAGAATCTCATAATTATAATTTATAATTTTATTTGCAAAGCATTTTTGTCCCGAAGACTTTATCTTTACTCTGGGATTCATTAATCAAGTATTTGATGAATATTAAAAATAAATAAAATTTTATTAATAAATTAAATATATATTGATGAACAAAGTTAATGTCATATATAAATAACTGATTGGCTATATATAATTGTTATTATTTATTCTCTTAAATAATAAATATACATATATACAAGGACGTAGACAACTAACATTAGCCAACTCTAATAGACTTTACATAATAGACCCTAATATAATAAATACAGTACTAATAATATAAGAGATAATTGGCTAAATCTAAAATTATGTTTGATCATATTACTTCTATTATGATCATTGTAACCACCCGAATACAAAGATACAAACTCACAATAGAATCAATAGAACATAGACTGTTCTTTTAGACATGAGTAAAGATTGGCCAATAAAAACAAAGGCAAACAAATTTACACAAGCTAATATATGTTATTTCAGTGCCTGAATTTCCACAATGAAATGGTACAGTAGTGGCTAAGGCAACTCATTAAAAACTGGAACAGCACACACACAAAGAAACAAGGAAAGCAATTACCATATACACGATCTGTCCATGATTTGTTAAG
>Ga0325400_1002478_pt1:0-15000 | contig 16212 bp, 10 predicted proteins | sample PopdelMetagenome_2_FD_205662 | JGI IMG/M metagenome (GOLD analysis project Ga0325400, IMG submission 205662) | Populus deltoides microbial communities from Bellville, Georgia, United States - Xylem-PdKOR-R1 | ecosystem: Host-associated > Plants > Phyllosphere > Stem > Wood/Secondary... | reverse complement strand
TGTTTATGGAGTGGCAGTTGATGGGGTACTTGACACCTCCATCGAGCAGCTTTATGAGAATGTGTGTGATATGCAGAGTTCTGATCAGTCTCCCTTAAGGCATAGCTTTGGATCTGATGGTGAAGAGTCTAGGATTGATTCAGAGTTGCGCCATCTGGTAGGAGGAGAGATGAGAGAGGTTGAGATAATGGAAGAGGAAGAGGAAGAGGAAGAGGTAGATAAACCAGAACTTGACACTCATAGCAACTCTTCTTCCAAGAAGGGAAGTTCATCAGGGAGCAAGAAGTCGGGGAACTTGGACAAGGCCAAATCTGCAAGCACCATGTCTGTTTCTTCAAGAACCTCAAAGAAGCCTTTGGACTCTGAAGCATCATCGAAGTTGACTCCTAAGGGAAAATGTCCTCCAGAGAAACCTCCTATTGACAAGCAGAATGATAAGAATTTGAAAAAAGGAAATGTGGGAGTCAGATTGATGAAGAAACAAAGAAATTCTTCACTGGGAGGAGTAAAGTTACCGAATGGAACCGAGGATTCATCAGAATCGGGTTTAGATAATCCAGATCTTGGACAATTTTTGCTAAAGCAAGCAAGGGATTTGATTTCTTCAGGGGATAATCCCCAGAAAGCTCTTGAATTAGCTCTTCGAGCATCGAAATCATTCGAAATATGTGCAAATGATAAACCCAGTTTAGAATTGGTAATGTGTTTGCATGTCACAGCAGCTATACACTGCAGCATAGGCCAATATAGCGAGGCCATTCCCATTCTTGAGCATTCAATTGAGATTCCAGTGCCCGAGGAAGGCCAAGAGCATGCCCTTGCCAAGTTTGCTGGTTACATGCAGTTGGGTGATACTTATGCGATCCTGGGCCAGCTTGAGAAGTCAACAAAGTGCTACTCAACAGGATTGGAAGTGCAGAAACAAGTTCTGGGAGAAACTGACCCTAGAGTTGGCGAGACTTGTAGATATTTGGCTGAGGCCCATGTTCAAGCATTGCAGTTTGATGATGCGCAGAAGGTTTGCCAGATGGCTCTAGACATTCATAGAGACAACGGTTCTCCTGCTTCTCTTGAAGAGGCAGCCGATCGACGGCTTATGGGTCTTATATGTGAAACAAAGGGAGATCATGAAGCTGCTCTTGAACATCTTGTGTTAGCCAGTATGGCCATGGTGGCAAATGGTCAGGAAGCTGATGTGGCCTATGTTGATTGTAGCATCGGAGATGCATACTTATCTTTGTCTAGGTATGATGAGGCTATTTTTGCTTATCAAAAAGCACTCACAGCTTTTAAGACAACAAAAGGAGAGAATCATCCATCTGTTGCTTCAGTTTTTGTTCGTTTGGCTGATTTATGTAACAGAACTGGGAAGTTGAGGGACTCAAAATCATATTGTGAGAGTGCCCTTGGGATTTATGAAAAGCCCTTGCTAGGGATCCCTCCAGAGGAGGTCGCTAGTGGTCTCACTGATGTTTCTGCTGTCTATGAATCAATGAATGAGCTCGATCAGGCAATCAAGTTGCTAAAGAAGGCGTTAAAGATATATAAAGATGCACCTGGTCAACAAAGCACAATTGCTGGAATTGAAGCTCAAATGGGTGTCATGTGCTACATGCTGGGAGATTATTCCGAATCTTACAACTCCTTTAAGAACGCAATTTCAAAGCTCCGTTCAAGCGGAGAGAAGAAATCTGCTTTCTTTGGCATTGCTCTCAACCAAATGGGTCTCGCCTGTGCGCAGCGCAATGCTATAAATGAGGCTGCAGAATTGTTTGAGGAAGCCAAGATTGTTCTGGAACAAGAGTGTGGACCATATCACCCTGACACTCTTGGGGTATATAGCAATCTTGCAGGCACTTATGATGCAATGGGCAGGTGTGCACCTTTTACCATTTCTTGTGCCTTTTCTCCATGCCATCCTCGTTTGCATCTGTCAAAAGCTTAATGCCATTTTAATTTCTAGTCAAGTCATCAATGTTGCTCATTTTACGATTTGATGTTGTTAGGTGGTATAGTTACCAAATGGATGTGATGCCTTTTCTTCTCTAGATTTATTTAATTTGTAAAACATGGATGTGTTAGCCTGAACGTGCTCGTGTGCAGTTTTCTTCCACATAACAAGTTCTACTTGAAGCTCAGTTGAGGTGCTCTGTAATGTTTAACGCAGGTTGGACGATGCAATTGAAATCTTAGAGTATGTTGTTGGGATGAGGGAAGAAAAGCTCGGGACAGCAAATCCAGATGTTGTTGATGAGAAAAAAAGGCTGGCCGAGCTGTTGAAAGAAGCCGGCAGAGTTCGGAGCAGAAAAGCCAGGTCACTGGAGAACCTCCTTGATGACAACTCTCATGGCATAAACAGTGATGGCATTGAGGTATTGTAAAGATGCTACATGCGTAGCTGTATTTATTCAAATGGAACACAATGTGTTATAGGAGTTGATTCAAGAAGGAAAAGAAGAAAGGCATAGGTTCTTGGTGTTCTCATAGATTCGTACTTCGGAACAACTGCAGGCATGGATTCGGTTGTCTTCTTGATTTTCATTTTCATATTTATTTATTAATTTTTTGTGCTCCTTGTTGTTTATTACGTTTAAATCTTTGATAATAGTAAATGCTATTAATTTTTCGTTATTTTGTAACTTTCCATCCATCATAATCGAGGATGTTAGAGCATGCTTTTAATTTTTTTTTTCCCAAATTATTTTAGTTTTTTTTTTAATTTTATCTCATAATTTAAATTTATGATATATTATTTTTTAATTTAGTTTTTATTTTTATTTTTTTTATTTTTTTGTTAAATTTTTTTTCTTTTCTATTTCACACTTCAATCAAAATTTTTTATGTTGTCTTCTAATTTATTTTTATTTTTCTAATTGTTATTTTTTTAGATCTTTTATATAATTGATTTATTTTTTTAATTTCATCATTTAATATTTGATTCATTAGAGATTCAATATTTGATTTATTGGAGATTGTATTTCGTAGTTTTTTCATGTACGGTGCCTCTAGTCTAATGACTTAAGTCATGAATTTAAAAAGTTTAAAAAAGGTTAACACTAGTCGATATTATTTCTTTATTTTTACTTATTTTGTTTTATGATTTCATCGTTTGATTTTAAAAAAAAATTAATTTTATGGTTTTCTTTAATTTTTTTTATGTTAGGTCATCTTGATCTCATGACATGAATCACGAGTTTTGCATATGAATCCGGATTGGCTTACCTCTTATTACCCAGATTGCATATTTATTAAGCTACATCGAACTATTTTTTTTCTTTTTTTATTCAATCTTGTACGCTTTTTTTCTAAGTTATTATTAATTGTTTTTTATTATATTGGTTTTCTATTTTTATCAGTTTTTTTATTTAATTAAAAAATTAACTTATTAAACCCAATTAAAATTATAATCCTAGTTGTTATTTTTATTAAAAAAAATCATAATTGTGTCCCTTAAACATTGTTTTTACGGGAAAAAAATACATGCAGTGTAACACGGACCCAGAACGTATCACCGCACAAGTCTAGTGAATTTTTCAAAGAGGATGGGATCAGATACCTCTTCATTTGAGCCAACTAGGATGGTGAGTTGTTGACAATATAAGGTGATGAGATGAGACCCCGATCATGCAATAACATCAATGAAATTCAAACACGCTCAAATTTAGGGCTGGCTGATCTTAACATCCTACTTACTTAGCTAAATTTCCAAGATTTCAAGTAAAAGCATTAAACATGACCAGTCTTCCTCCAGGATTTTACGAAAAGAAGCGTCCCCATCAGGAATAGGCCTTTCAACTTTTCTTTTACCAGCAAATCGTTCAATTTCATCTCAGCTAAGTTTGTCAGAGATGAAAAGGCATGTTACTGCTTATAAAAGACAAATAATTTGACAGCATTTTAATGAGGCGAAAGCGACCAATCTGGGGAATGAAGAAACATCAGGTAGTCGCAACACAAACTTACTTGGTTAGTTTCTGAGAAAAAAACCAATTACTTGGCATCTGCACAACACTGAGAATTATCAAAAATCTCAATTGCTCAACCAATGCCTGCTTCCTTTCGTTCCAATATCATCCCATGCATCTTGGCGTTGAACAAGCATTGGCTCATTACTTTCAACTAGTGATTTTTTTTTTGCCACTTACAAGGTTAGACCCACAGACAGAAACCATTCCTGTCAGAAAAACAAGGCCATCCTCGGCCTCATCAGGCTCACTACATACTTCAGCTCAATTTCCAAAATTTCAAGTGAAGGCATTATACATGACTTGCATTCAAGATTTCAAGGCAAGCTCTCGACTGGCATTTCAGGAAAAAACTTTTCACCTTCTGTTTACCATCAAATTGTCCAATTCACCACAGATAAGTTTGCCTGAAAATGTGAAGACATGTTGATGCTTAGAAGATATAATAATTTGACAGCATTAATGAACAAAAATGACCAATCTAGGGTAAAGACAAATATCAGATAGTCGTACAGAAACATACCTGATTAGTTTCAGGGAGGAAAAACTAATCAGTTGGCATCTACGTGGTTCCAACAAATCATTTCAAATATCAATCACTTGATAAATGCCAGCTACCTTGCCTTCCAATACTATCCATGCAGCTTGGCATTGACAAGTATTGATTGAACATAATTCAAATAGTTTTCTTTCTTGTTTCTCCTTACAAGGTTACCCCCGAAGACAGAATCCTTTCTTCTTATCAAAACAATGCTATCCTTTGACTCATCAAGCCCAGTACTTGTTGCTTGCTGCTTGAATGTGAGGAACATACCCCACTCTTTTCATTTCTAGTGATAAACTTTCTATGGTAGCATAGATATCCCCAGACCGATCATTTGAGTAATCACCAGCAACAAATATATGTATACTGTTATCAACTTCAATCCAACTGCATCCAGGCTGCTTTTTCAGTCCCATTTGTTTAATTTCAGTTCGAACTCGAAAAACTTCATTCAAATTTCCAGAATCTTCATACAAATTTGCGAGGAGTACACGGTAACCAACACTTGAAGCATCAAGTTCAAATATGTGATTTGCCACAACTTCTGCCAACTTTGTGTTACCATGATTTTTGCAGGATGCCAGAAGGGAACCCCATATTCTATCATCTGGGGAACAAGGCATTGACATTATCAGATCATATGCCTGATTTAGATTGCCAGCTCGGCCCAGAAGATCAACCATGCAAGTATATTGTTCAACTCGAGGTTCAAGGTTATAGTCTTCCATCATGCTATTGAAATATTTCCATCCCGCGTCAACCTTCCCAGAATGGCTGCAGCTGGAAAGGAGGGAAGTAAAAGTTCCATGGTCAGGCTTTATGTTTGCTTCTTTCATCTTTTCAAATGTTGCAAACATTTCATCAGTACAGCCATGCATTCCAAAACCCAGTAGGATTGAATTCCACGTAACTTCATTTCGTACAGGCAATTTTTCAAACACAGTCCGTGAGCTATGTATGTCCCCGCATTTGGCATAGGCACTTATTAGAGAGTTGTTTACAAGAGCATTGGTCTCAAACCAATGCCGTAGTAGGTAGCAGTGAACCTCTTTACAAAGGATCATGACTGACAAGTGAGTGCAAACAGAAAGAATACATGCCATGGTTACAGTATTGGGCTTGATTTGTTTAGATTGCATATCACGAAATGCCTTCAAAGCTTCATCTGCACACTTATTTTGAGCAAATCCAGATATTAGCGCATTCCACGATACCAGATCTCTGGTTGATAATCCATAAAAAACTTGTTGAGCATACTCCATGTCTCCACATTTTCCATAGAAATCAACTAGGGCACCACCAACAAAAACATCAGAATCAAACCCCATCTTTATAGCAAATCCATGAATTGACATCCCTCTAGGCTTAAGAGATAAGAATGAACATGCCCGGAGTGCAGCCAAAAGAATGACAGGATCTGGAAAACCACAATCCAACATAAACTCACTGAAAAATTCCAATGCTTCATTTGGGTAACCATTCTGAGCACAATTCAACATCACTGAACCCCACATGACTAAATTATGATTTTGAGACCTTTTGAATATTTGCAAACTGGTTTCAGGATCACCACATTTAAAATACATCTCCATAAGAGCTGTTCCAACTCTTACATCATCATCCAGGCCAAGACCCAGAATGAGTCCATGGATTTGCTTTCCAATAGCTAAATCCAGCAACTGGGAGCACAAAACTAAAACAACCACTACAGTTGAGGAATCTGGGCTAATCCCTAATTCTAACATCTCAACAAACAATTCCAAAGCCAATGAAAGACATTCATTTGAAACATACCCCAAGATCATCACATTCCATACCGCCATATTCCTTCCCACCAACTCATTATCCCGAATTCTCTCAAAAACATTTTCAGCATTCTTTATATCTCCACATTTCATGTACATTTCAATCAACACGCTCACCAAGAACTCATCAGAATCCACCCCTTTTTTCACAAGGAACCCATGAATCTCTAGCCCATGAGTCAAACTCTTAATTGAAGCGCACGATGAAAGAGCAGCAAGACATGCCACGCGGTTATGATATGAACCACCACATTCCTTAACCATCCTTCTAAACATCACCAACGATTTCACATAATCTCCTGATTGACAAAACCCAGATATCATTGTATTCCACGAAACTGAATCTCTCTCCTCCATCCTCTCAAACATGTCAACCGCATTCCCACCAGCCCTACATTTCCAATACATACCCAAAAGAGAATTCTTAACAAAAATGTCTTGTAAAAACCCAAACTTCAACAAATGCCCATGAATTTGTTTCCCTTTATTAACATCATAAAGCCCACCAAACGCTTTAATCAAACAAGGAAAGAACCTGAACTCCTCAACTGGAAAACCACATTCAATGAAATCAAGATACACTCTAATTGCATCCTCGAAAAACCCATCTTCTGTACACTCCTTAATCATCCTATTAACCTTTGAAACATCCATAACAGACTTCGTGGTCAAAAACCCACGTGAATAAATTGATTTCTCAGATGGGTTTTCAGCTAACCGAATTGAAGTAGAATTATTTTGTAAGCTACAAGAAATTAAAGTTGTCTTTTCAAGATTTCTGAGAGTTACCTTGTACGGAACTGACACAAGTTTGTGACTCAAGCAATGACCATTCAACGGAAGCCAGTGTGACCGTACAATTTCCATTTGCTCTTTGGAACTAGCTCAATCAAGTGATATAGTTTTCAGGTTCCAGACTTCCAACTCCGACATCATATTCATAACACCTATCTTCTCTTCTTGTTTTCTTACGTTAATTTTTAGGGGTAGAGTAAAAACGACAAGTCGTTTGGGGAATTTTTCAAGACCGCTCGTCAGATATTTATCATAAACGGTGCGTTTTAAGAATAGTATATAAATTCCCGCTTCCCTAAATTCCCTCCTCAGCGAAGAACGCACAGAGAAGTCTCAATCGCCGATAAATATGGAGAGTAAATCCTCCGGTTCGCCGGCGACCTTTATTGATAACTTAGTGGTAGGTTTTCATATTCTTCTATACACTTACAGATTTAATTTCCAATTCGTACAGTTATGGGACTCAAACTCTCTCTCTCTCTCTCTCTCTGTGTCAAATTGTAGGTACCAGGAGATGTGGTTGTTGATCTTTCTAGCATGACTAACCAGACAATTAAGCTTGGTGGTGGGCTCCGTCAGGTCTATCTTTTAGGGTTTTTTTTTTAAAAAAAACTTTTCAATTTCTTGGACTGCAAAGTTTGTTTCTTTATTCAAAATTTGGTTTGAGTTTTGGTGTCTTTAATTTAACAGGACTGTGATGCTATATCTGTAATGAAAGCAGGGAAATTGAGGTTCTCAAAGCCAAATAAATATTGGGTTGAAACCTCCCAAAAGAGGGTATGCTTGCTTACTTACTGATTGCCTATTAGTTGGTGATGTGGCAAGCTGTGACTTTTGTTTTTCATAATATTATGGGCATATGCTTTAAATTTGTTTAAAATTACTCAACAATTTCAAAGGGACCACAGTAACGAGCTAAATGGGAGGGTTGATTTGTGTTAAATATTTTTGAATGGTTTGGAGAAAATAAAGGTGGGATTTGAAAGGCATTTCATTATTTTCTATGAGGAATGAACAGTTTTAGTGTTGGATTTTTTTTTTATTTGTTAGCTATCTTATATTATAGTGTATGCACTGATGCTAACAGTGGATAATCTAGCAGATTGCTCAAAATTTAAATAATATAATACTTCTTTGTGATTGAGTTAGTATTTTGTGTGATCTTGTATGGGAAGCGCTGCTGCTGCTGCCATTGATTCTCTTTTAGTTGCCAATCTCAACGTGATTTTATAGAAAATTTGTAATTTGCACATTAGTGAATTATGCCAAGATTACGGAAAGTTTCGTCCCTAAATCACTTTGAAAAATTAATTAATTCAGTGGATGGGATCCACAATGAGATCCCTTCATCCAATGAATGGTATTATTATGCAAGTGATTTCAGGTAGGAACTTTATCTGTTTTATCTCACACATGACTTTAAATATTTTTTGTGGTTGATGTTCATTATCTTGTGTATGATGATTTATTTGATTTTTTGTATAGTATGTGCCGTGTGCGGAGGACAGTGTTCTTGGAATTGTTGTAGACTCTAAATCAGATGTAAGCACTTTAAATATGAGCTATGTTGTGAGATTGATGCTATTAATCACTTGATGATTGCCATAACTTTCTTTCTGCTTTAGCTTTATGAAATAATCCATCTCAATTTTTTTCCCTCCAAAAAGAAATAGGTTAAATTGGGAAGACCTGGAAAATTTCAGTTTTATTATTGACATGAAATGAAGAATTGAATTAGGCTGGGTAGTTTTTGTTCATATCACTAAAGGGTAGTTATACAAGATATATATCAATCATTTAGCTAAGTCAACTATACCATTGAATAGGCTACAATGTGGGAGCTAAAAGTTAGGTTAAAAATCAGCTAACTAATTGATAGTTGTATACACCTAATATTTGTTATCTCTCCCCCTCAAGTTGGGGCATTTATATAACACATGCCCAACTTGGATAGTGAACTATGGAAAGTATCGCTAGTAACAACATGAATCATTATAATTCACACTTTTAATAGAAGAAATCTCAACCACACCAGAGTCGAGATTGTCTTTGATGTAGTTCATGTCAAGTTCAATATGCTTGATTTGATTATGTTAAATCAGTTTGTTAGCAATCTCAGTAGCCGCTGTGTTGTCACAAAAGAGCACCATTGGTAAGTTCACCCAAGAGAATTAATTTTGAGCCAAGTAAGCTTTGTAATTGCGTGATGGAACGCAAGGTACTTTGCTTCCGCATTGGATAGTGATACCACATTCTATTTTTTACTCCAAGTTTGAATGTTACACCCAACAAATGACACATATCCAAAGCTAGATTTTATATTTAATTTGAATCCAGTATATCCCACAATATCCAGGTGGTTATGTTGAGAGAACATAACACCTTTACCTAGAGAGGATTTTAGGTAAGCCAAGATACGATTCACTGCATCCATGTGTTGGTTATTTAGATTATGCATGAATTGAACACAACAATATATGATATGTCAGGTCCAATATGAGCTAGATAGATCAACTTCCCTGCCAACCTTTAATACCTTTTGTTAGTCGTTGGAATATGATCCGGATAGAAAGCAAGACCATGGTTTATCACAATAGAAGTATTTACAGGTTCACAGGTCGAGTTGCCAGTTTTGGTTTGGAGGTCTAATATGTGATGCAGGAGATTTTGGTCAAACACAAGTTGACCTCTTTAATGAGCAAAATTGACCGAACCAAATTGTGGCTTGAGTCAAAATAACCTGTTGATTTTCTTAATTAGCTTGGAAGACATAAGGAAGCATGGATAGGAAAGATCTGATCTAGTCTATCTTCTTTCTTGCACTATTCTCTGTGATCAGTAACAGTAGACTGGTGACTGGATATTTGGAATTCATTGTAGTGAAGGGATATTACTAAATGCTTCAGTATGTACATTTTCCTGATTTGTGTACTTCATGTAATGTCTTGAAAACATTGCAATGGTTTTGCTTACGAGCCACCAGTGCTTGTACTTTTCTATTTATTTCTTCTTTCCATCTATTATGTTAAATGCTTGTTCTGTACGCTTCCCATGTCCTTCTCACAGTTGGTATATGCTTTCTCCTTAATTAAATTGTAGTGTTTTTCATCCATCTTGCTTTATAATATATTATTAGATCCAAATGCTTGCCTTAACTTTTAATTTGCAGAACTTTCTTATCGACATAAAAGGACCTGCCTTGGCTTTTTTGCCTGTGCTTGCATTTGAAGGAGGGACCAGGAGAAACATACCCAAATTTGAGGTTCATACTCATCAAGTCATATATCCATTAGTGGCATTGTTTACTTGGTCTATGCCTTAGTTTCTCGTGTGCAAGGAAATCATATCAAGTGGTTGCGGCATATCAAATAGTTTGCAACTACGATATCTTTTCAAAAAAATCAGAAGTTTGAGTTTGTAATCCCATCTTATTTTAATTGCATGGACTGCAGCCTAAATTTTGCTTGCCATCGTGGAAAACTAGAAATATCAGGATTCTGTAAAAGTGAAATTAATCATGAAGAAACTTTATTTGCTGCAATTTGAAATATGACACCTGTGGAAATATATATCATAATGAGGCTAGTATTTTACCAATTTAAGAATTCACCATCAGAAATCACAAAGTCTTGCAACTACCTTAACAGTGTCTGCCTTTTGGCTTGGCACCCAGTCTTGATCATTTCTTTCTTTTAACATTCATAAATGAACAAAAAACCGTGGTTGAACACTTCAAACTGAAATTACACTGCTAATGTTTCGTTTTACCAATGCTGCTTGGAGCAGGCAGGTACCCTGCTCTATGTTCGAGTTGTGAAGGCAAATCCTGGAATGAATCCTGAGTTGTCATGCACTGATGGTTGGTTAATCAGCATGCTTGTTCTTGTATCATATTACTGTTTGGTTTGTTTTGTGAATTATTGCATACTATTTCTTGAGCTTTCTTAAAATTTTGTTTTTGTTTCATAGCCAGTGGGAAGGCAGCAGAATTTGGTGCCCTAAAAGATGGCTACATGTTTGAATGTTCAACTGGTCTATCAAGAATGTGAGACATCTCCCCTTGTAACTTTTAATAGACTGAAGCCACTGCCTTAAGATTTTCACTGCATAACGAAATTGCTTAGCTAGCTTCCGTATTTATGTTTCATGATGGATATTTTTTTTTTCATGTTTAGGCTGTTGAGCTCACCAACATGTCCGGTTCTTGATGCTCTTGGCAAGAAGCTCTCCTTTGAGATAGCAGTCGGCTTAAATGGCCGTGTTTGGGTATGATTTTTTGAGCAGTGTTACTATATTTATTTCCATTTTTTTTTTGTTTCCCTCACTCTTCCTTCCATTCTTTTGTTTCATAGTCGTCTCATCTTCTCTGCTTTAGGCATGTTTGCATTGATATACCAACTTTAAGACTGCTCTGTTTTGCTTGTGTAGAAGAGATCAAATTCTAATGATAATACCCTTTTCTTTTCGTTTATGAGTATAGGTGAATGCTAATTCTCCATCAATAGTTATTATTGTTGCCAATGCAATCATGAATTCGGAGACTTTAAGTGGAGTGCAGCAGAAAATTATGGCAGAGAAATTGCTGCAGAAAATTCAGGTGCTTGCATCGCATTTATGATTCAACCCTTTAATCATTTGAAATAGAGTTCGTTTTTTAAAATTTAGAAATGTATTAAAATAATTTTTTATTTTTAAAAAATTATTTTTAATTTAAAAACACAAAAATATTAATTTAAAGTAAATAAAAAAAAAAAAACAAAGAGATATTATTCCTGTCATCCTTAGATTCATTTTCCCTTCTTTTTTTTATTGAATCTTTTTTTCCCCTTCGATTTCCTTGTTATAACAAAACTTCAACTGCAGAATGATTGAAGAACCGCAAACATTGTCTCTTGGATCCACCATATTAATTAATTGGAAGGGACAGGTTCATGTACGTAGAAGTTTGAAGACCAAAATATCATGGTTACCAGCTCATGGTTTCGGAGGCTTATTATTATTGCAAGTACTTCCTGAGGAAAGTGTCACTTTTGAGATTTTTGCCTATTTACTTCCGCTTTAAAAGATGCAAAATATTTTAAGATTCGGATTCGGATTCGGATTGATTCTTTCCAAGTGCTTCTATAAGTCAACATTTTGTAACTGTGGACATGTCGAGGCACTGAACTTCAATCAAATTTCGTTAATTATTTGTGCTGGTGATGTTTTTGTAACTTGTCAACAATTGTGAACACATTTTTCGTTGCATGCTTTATTTTGTCTTGCGGAGCCTCAAGTAGATAATCCAAGTTTCTATCGTGTCCTCTGGTTGGTATAGCTGTTGGGATCAAGATTGTCAATTTTCTTTCAGTAAGTATTTTGTTTTTTTTAATTTAAGTGGAATACTTCGGTTCCAGATATTCGGGGATGTATATATATATATATATATAATTCAACAAAAATAATTTAAATTTAAGATAAATTAATTATAAATTATACAATACAAACAAAATATCAAACAAATGTAATTTTAAAATTTAAAATATTTCTAAATGGTCAAGATTACATAGAACTTTAACTTAAAGTAATTCAATTTAAACAAAATACCAAAATATTATGAAAATAAAATGTTTTAACATAAAAGAAACATAAATCAAATATCATCTTCATAATTAAAATAGAAAGAAGGATCATGATCTTGTGGTGGTATGTAAGGAAAGTCACCAACTTAACATTTCAATAGTTGATCATTTTCACCAAGCTCATTTTCGTCATCAAGACATCTCTTCACTCTCTAAAGTTCAAGCAGACAAGGTGCTTCAATAGTCTCCCAACTTATATCCTCTACATCAAGAAGGCTAGATTCTTCACAAATTTATTCATTCAATATGTCAATGTTATCTAGGCTAATGGGATCTAAAGCATCTATTATTTTGCTCAAATTCTTACAAAGTATAAACATGAAAAAAAAAAACAACATGAATATAAATCATATATATTAGTGATAAATCTAATTTTAAAAAATTAATATTATTGTTAATGAAAATAGTAGTAATTATTTTCAATATTATTATTAATATCATTTTTATTGAAAATAGTAATGAAAATGAGTTTTTATAGTTTATATTTAGGTGGTTTAATTAATCAAATTGAACCAGGTTCAATTTGATTCAAGAAAATTTTAAGTACGAAACGGAACATTTTAAATGAAACCAGAATATTTATGCTGAAATTTATTTAAAAAATATGGATCTGGATTTGAAATGAAATAAAATTTATTCTATTTTGTTTTATTTTTTAATTTAATATGAAATATTTCAGTTATTTATAAAATGAAAACGAAATGGAATTGATAATCTATTTTGGGATTGGAGGGTTTGACTATTGGATCCATCCCATCTGAGATGCAGAGTGGTCCCTTGCACTGCGGTTGCTATCGGGAGTCTGACACGTCTCAAACCACACCTTACAATCGTGAAATGGAGACAGAAAATTTGGTGCCTGTTTTTGGCTTTAGGGACCTTTACCGGCTGAAAATCTTGTGGACGAGATACGACCCTTGAGAAACAGGGGTTCTTTCACTTAGCAAACAAAAGACCAAGAGAAAGAAGAAGGTAAAAATGTGCTTTCTACACTGTCCTGCACCCCTGAAATCTTTGAGATTGTCATGGAGGGTAAAGACAGAGCACGAACATGATGCAAAGGGATCTATGGAAAAAGAGAACCTTCCCTGCGTGCAACACAACAACTACACCAAAGTCTTATATTGCTAAACCCCCTCGCCGGGCGGGAGCTTGGGTTTTATTTTGGCAAGTTGATCCACCCAAATGGCCAAAACTCTTTGCCGGGTCAATCTGGAGTCGGGTCCGAGAACCCGAGAAACACGAATTCCAAGCTCATAGACTAGTGCCACTGTTAATGAATAAATTCACTGGCCAGTATAAAAATACTCAAAGGGAGTCTGTCTAGTGTCTACTAGCTTGCTCGTGAAACCTTCATTAAATGGTTTCGTACTGAGGGTGATGTATGATTTGTTTTCAGGTATTATCTTTGCTGTATTAACTTAATTTCCAGGCCTCTTAAATGGTGTTGTATTTATCGCTGCAGCTGCATGTCGATTTTCTGACCTGTACAGTAAAGGCATGCGTTTCGTCAACAATCTTGACCTCAAAAGCTTCACCATGTACTCGAGCTAGAGAGGAATATGATACCCATCATAATTGTATTGAAAAATCTCCCTTTCACAAAGTATGCTTAATTTTGTATAATCTTCATAGCATTTGTTTTCATCAAATTTAAACTCCTGAAGGTGAATTTAAAACAATTTCTTCCTTTAATCCACCATTTTCTCATTTTCTCATCCATTAACCTTTTAAACAATAACCAGATAGTCAAAGGGGTTGGCAATCCATGGCACCGCAAGAAAGGTTGGTATTCCAAGTTCCAGCAATTGCTGCATCAAATAATCTTTAAATGGATCGATGGTCCAACTCCTCCCGGAAAAAAACGAATAAATTAAATGGAGGATGGGCCATTTCGAGAAAATAAGTGACAAGTATTTAATGCGGAACATGGCCTTCCTTGTTCATTGCTCCCATCTTTAACTGCATACACTGTCTTCTTTTTGCAATTTAGAAAAACAAAATCTTACAGTTCCCAATAAATCACTCACCACTCACCAGTCTAGTCAGGTCAGTGCAGTGCAGGCACGGACTCTTATCAATCTCAACACTTCAGAAAGGCCTCTGCATCAACTCTCTCTGGAGTTTTTTAGCTTCTGCTTCTGCTTCTGCTTCTGCTTCTGCAATGGTAAACGCCCTTCCAACTTCTTTACATTGAAATCTGTTCATGGTAATCACGTGCTTGCCCATCGCTGATATATAGCATTATGACTTTGATTTTCGTAATTGTT
>Ga0325400_1002477_pt1 | contig 16215 bp, 8 predicted proteins | sample PopdelMetagenome_2_FD_205662 | JGI IMG/M metagenome (GOLD analysis project Ga0325400, IMG submission 205662) | Populus deltoides microbial communities from Bellville, Georgia, United States - Xylem-PdKOR-R1 | ecosystem: Host-associated > Plants > Phyllosphere > Stem > Wood/Secondary xylem... | reverse complement strand
ATAAATCGATCTGAAGACACATATGGAAGCAGTAACACAACATTCAGTAAAGTCCCATATAGAAAGTGCTTGGCGATTTGGCAGTTGTAGTTGGAACTACATGGAGTGATCATAGCATGTGCCTTCACAAACCTGTTGTTGCGTTGCAGACATGAAGATAAAAGAAAAGGAATGCAGCCACTTTTTGATGCCCTACTTTAGCTAGAGCCGAGCAAATCATTGCCAAAACGTCAAAGCAGATATCTTTCCCGCTTTCATTACTGCATGCCATTCCATGAACAACTTGAGCAAACTTTGTGACAGGTTCAATTTCTTAATTCCACCTATTGTACTTTTTACATTACATTTAAGAGATAGAGAATACAGCACTAGTCTTCCACAGCTCCATTGATCTTTATCTATCGCGCTCTGAGTCACTAATGTAAACCTGGATTTAACCCAATTACCAATGAATGTTGTCTAGTGGTGCCCACACTCATGAAAATGTGCATGGAAATTAAAACCATTTTAATCTAAAAACTTAAACTCAATTTCTCTCTCGGTGAGGGTTGTGGTCTAATAATAGTTTAGTATTACTATTTAACATAATCTAGAACAAGGATAGTAAGGTTTGAGTTAATGATATATTTAAATTATTTACAGAATTAATTTATAATGCTTTTTCTATATATTAAGTGGTATATGATTTTTGAGTTCAGGTTCCACATACAATTTAATAGTTAATTAAGCCTAAAAAAACGAAAAGAATGGTGTCAAATTAAGTTCCTCTTAATTCATTCTGCTATGAAGCAATTCAATCAAAACAGTAGAAATCAAGAGGATTAAATGGAAAGAAATTAGCTGCTTATCATTAATGAACCGGAAAATCATCGATGAAGTGGTGAAAATGAAAGTGAAAGTCACCAAAAAAAAAAAACAGAAACAAATTTCTTGACTAAATTAAATTCTTAAGGTTTCCTGAAATCCAGACTCCAAATTCCTATAGATATATATATATATATAAACTGAACAAACTGGTTTATACAGCTAGTATTGTCATTGTGGCCCAAAGAAGCTTGAATCTTCAAAAGATGAATCTTGTGGCATGCTTTGCAAGCAAGTTTCATAGTCAGAAACAAGCTGAGGATAACCAAGAGAGCTTATATGTCCCCAGCTGTTACTTTCTGCAGAACTAGCCCCCGTGCTGCCACTGGCAGCCATGTCCATCCCATAGAAACTATCCAAACCTTCTACACGTTGTGGGTTGCTACAGACCAATCCACCTAGCTCAACCAACAAGTTTTCAAGTCCAGCTTGACACATATTTGGACCGTTGTAGTTGCTATTAGGAAATTGAGAACAACAGGTACTATCCATTGATCGCATGGGTGCCGAAGAAGAAAGCACATCTATGGAGTTTGTGTATGGTACTTGATCTTGTCTGCTTGAACCGTCGAGAGGGTAATTGTTGATTGTAGTGAATAGGGCTGACTCTTGATTATTGTCAGAAAATCTTCCACCAAGTTTGATCAGCAAGTTCCTAATGGATTCTTGATCCATCAAATGAGAATCTTGGTTTTGACTCATGACTAGAGCTGGTACCTCTGGCCAGTAAGGGCTTTGTTGATGAGGGATAGCCCCAGGAACCATGAAGCTCTCATTTATTTCTCTCTTTGTCATGATTTCTTGCTTGAGACTAGCTCGCCGGGCTGCTTGTTCCTTGCGCTGTTTTCCTAAGAGCTTCTTCTTAAGCCTTGTGTTCCAGTAGTTTTTTATATCATTATCGGTTCTTCCAGGTAACTGAGCAGCGATGATAGACCACCTATATCATTAATTATACGAACAAATTATTGTTAGGATCATGGATATAGATGCATATTGCACATGAAAAATGCACTAACTATATTACCTGCTTCCAATACTTATATAGAGACTGCAAATAATGTTATCTTCTTCCTCTGAAAACCCTCCATGTTTAATGTTTGGACGGAGATAATTCAACCATCTAAGTCGACAACTCTTGCCACACCTTTTCAGGCCTACTTGTATATAGCAAATAAATTAGTTAGTTAATGATCACATACACTAAATTACAGGCAAATTAACAATCTGTGTGTGTGTGTGTGTGTGTGTGTGTGTGTGTGTATCAGTTACCTATCTTCTGTGGCAAGGCAATCCAATTGCCACCGGTTCCATGCTGCTCAATATAGGCCTTGAGTATGGCATCTTCCTCGGGTGACCATGGACCTTTCTTCACGTTGGCTTTGTCACAGCAAGGAGCTCTCCCCATGATTCCTGCTCTCTTGTTTTTGTGTTAAAGCTTTAGCTTCCCTTTCTTATATCTCCTTGGGAAGAATGGTAATGATATATAACGTTACTTATATGTGTGTTTGTATATATATATACAGACACACACACAAGTGTGTGGGAGAAAATGTTAACTATAAGTACTGTATGGTAGCTGGAGATCAAGGAGAAACATGGAGACTCGTCAAGATTTTCAAAAAGAAGACTTTATGAGAAAAAGAAGGAGACTTTATGAATTGAATAATGGGTAATTCAATTAAGAATAGGCACAACAGTAGAGCAAGGTTTTTCTTATTTGTCCTTGTTATTAGTCCAGAATCTATTCAAGATACCCACTAGTTCACACCCATCTCTCTTCTTGACTTTCTTCTTTCCCATATATAATACCCAAATCTAATTTACCCATTGTGTCTCATGATATGATATGATTTGATCATATGATCATGACCCTGCAATTGTGTGGACCTGGCTAAATGTTAATTAGAACAGATCAAACCTCAAAAACATTGGTTGAATAGTTCCTTTGGCTTTGGCAACGTAGGATCTAACATCAGCCAATAGCAACTGATGTTAATTGTGAGAAATTGACTCAGCCTAAACCGATTTATAAAACTAAGTTGACACGCAACCGATCGATCACCGCGAGGTAAAACCCAATAAAAATACCCATGTTAAAATCTGTTAATTTTTTAAAAAATTATCAAAACAACATTGTTTTGATATTGTTTTTATAAAAAAAATAAGTTTGGATTAATCCTCCTCATCCAAGATTTATATGCAGGTATTGTAACAATTATGGAACAATGGGATTGTGCTAGCAAAGTTGAATTTTTTTTTTATTAATATATATGAGTATTCGGGTTAGCATGCGCGTACCTCGACTAATCTTACTGACAATGAAGTTAACAACCATGTAAGTCTCCAGTGGCTCTGAGATTTGTAAAACTCGAACTGATAAACTCTAATAAACAAATTTAAAACCAGATCAATTCACTGCACCCCTCAAAGTTAAACAATCGATTCTTAATTTATGTTTGAAGTGACCAAATTACACCTAATTGTTGGTCCCCAGTTATTTTCTAGTGACATGAATAGTTAGATGTAATATATATGTAATCTGATAATTCACTTCCTAGATGTCGTCTATATATATATATATATAAGTGAAAAAAGTTACATAACAAGACGAGATGTAAAGATTTTTTCAATGAAAAAACAAGAACATAAACAACAAGTTTTAAAATGTACTATAAGAATTTTACATAAAGATATAATAAGATATAACCTTATTTGAAAGAAAAAATATATATATTATATTTATTGATCCAACATAAATACTATAAAATTTATTGATTATTAATCTTTAAAAAATGAATTTATCCATATTTAATAGCAAAACAATTGGTATTTTCTAGCTATTTTCTGAAATTCTTATTGAATGAGGAGAGGAAAAAATGTTAAATAAAAAGGTAAAAAAGTCAAATGCCATTCTAGAATATGATCAAAAACTACTGTATGTAGTGATGGTTGGTGACCGGAGGAACCACCTAAAAAGAAAATTCGCCATGGAATTCGAATCAATGCCTTGGATTTCTGCTGCTAAAAGAAATCTTGAATTCAAAAGCATTAAATTAACATGGAAATGTATTTTTATGGTTATTTAGAAGAGAAAAGGAATTAACATTGATTTAAAAAACCTTTATTGTTTTTTAATTAAAAAAAGATCAATTATAATGTAACAACAATAATTGATGGGTTTAATTACTTAATCAAACTATACAAAGGTGGACCAATGAGGCATGCCATTTGGGACCCAAAATGTAATCACAGACATGACATGAATGCAATGGTACTACTATTTTACTAATATCTATAACGAACAGGCAAGTCCACTGTCCCATCCATTAAGTCACGATTGAGACCTTGCTGCTTGTCTTTTACACTTTCTTTGCACATATTATACGATTTCTTGGATTCATGATAGAAAAATTATTTTTAAAATGAATTTGTGTGTTCATGAAACTATTTTTGATCTCATATAATCTTAAATATGCATCCTCTATGTTGGTTTTATTCATTCAAATGAATTTAATTAACTCGTGGGTCTTAAAATTTTAATCTGGAAAATCAATGAAAATAACAATCTCAGTACTTTGCATAGCAACGAGCAAATAATATTTACAAATAATTTTTATGTCAAATCAACAAGTCCATGTCCAAGAAGATAAAAGTTTGGGGGAATTAAATGAATTTTTTATTAGGCCAGCAAGCTATTATTAGATTAGACGAGGTTAGTATTAGATCTAGAAATAGTTGTTCAGAATTATTCTTGAATTTATTTACTAATTTTGAATTTTATTTATTTAGTTTAAAAATTCTAATAATAGTTGAATTTTGTTAGCCATGTAACTTTTAATAAGGATCCTTTCTCTTATAAAATATCTAGATCTAAAACTAGTAAGAATATTGTTATAAATATGGTTTATTTTTCTCATAAGAGATTATTCAATAACAATTATTAATATTCAGTATTTAGCAAACCAAGGCTTTTTCTATCATTTAAAATCATGTGTTAAAGAATAATATAAATCATATCTTAAAACATCACCCAACAGCTTAAGCTGTTGAGTTGAGATGGTTCTTTGACATGGTATCAGAGCCTTGATGACCAAGCAGTCACGAGTTCGAATCTCATTATCCTCATTTATTTGATAAAAATTAATCACAAGATAATGTAGGTATATGCAAGTTTCAAGATCAAAGGGCTTTCATATGAGGGAGTGTGTTAGAAAATAATATAAATCATATTTTGAGACCTCACCTAACAATTTAAACTATTAGGTTAAGATGGTTCTTTGACATGGTAATTGTTGAACTTGAAAAACCTAGTTATTTTCTTAGTGCCATCTAAAACTAATGAGAAATCGAAAGATTTTTATTTATTTTTTATATAAACATATTAAAATTATCAACAAATACTATAAAAAAAACACTGATTTTTTTTTCATGCTAAATATATGTTTAAAATTCAAGTAATCGGAATTTCAATTGCAAGACGAAACGGCTTCAAGCTGGCTAGGGTACATGTCAATGGCGGCATTATTTTAAAAAAGAGAAGGAAAGTTCCTTGATTTTGATCTTTCTTGATGGGTTGAATTTTCACTGTATCTGCGTGGACAAGTTTGTCAACTCGCAAGGAAATGGTCTTCTTGGTAGGCCACCTTCTCTCATTTTATTTAATTGTGTGCGAGAGATCTTCGCACCTTTTTTACTTTGAAAGAGTCTTATCTGACAGTATTTTCTCACCCAACAAACACATGAGATCAAAACTCCATTCTTCTCAAGGCATTTTCTAGCTAGAGATGCCTCCTCGAGGTACTTTTCTATCGTCAATGAAGATTCCTATAGTTAATTAATATTTTATAGTGGAACCTTACTGCTGTTTACATTGACAGGTTTCTAGAACATTTCTTTTGTGATTAAATTTGATTAATTGTCTTCTGCATGCGTCATCCTTTGTAATGGGGTGAATTTAGATTTTTGCTTTCTAAATCCCACCTAAAACTTTTGATTTGTTTCAATTAACCCTAGCTCATTACTGTTTCGATCCCTCGTTGAGATTTATTTCAGTCCATTTCCTAATTAAGAAGTATAAATCTTTATTTCATCCCTGAAAATAGTGCTCTTTCTCAAGATTGTGGTGTTTGATATTATAATAATTCTTACGGTTATGATTTTAAAAAAAATAACTAGGATTTCAAGAAAGTTTTCACTGGAATCCATACTAAATTATTTGTGCATTAATTAACCAACCACTTTAAAACTATATTTAAGACAAGATACATACCTACCACGAAAACAAACTTAACCTAAGTTGTCCCTCCTTGAATATTGGCAACTCTTCTCCAAATTGGACATGCATGGTTCGGGGGCATATCCTAGAAGAGACCAGGCAGGATCTTGATGATTTGCAAAAGATTTGCAAAGACAACATTAGTTGACATGTCTTGGTTTCCTTCTAGCCTCTAGGTTGGTTAGTTATTCAATTGTAGAAAGAAAGTTGGGACCTAGATATATATTCAAGCTCGCTCAAGTCCGTAAATAAATAAATATTGCTAGTAAAACTTCCCTTCTTTTTTCACTCTTCGAACAATCATTCTATATTTATGAATGAATTGAACAATTAAATCTTCTTGTTTTAAAAGCGAAAACCATTTTGATGTGCTAGTTAAAAGTCAGTACTTTCACTTCTTTCAATTATACTTTGTCTCATAGCTAATGACAAAGCAGTTATTGTTTAATCTGTTTTTTTTACGCTGGGCAAACTGTAGATTAAAGATTTTCTGCTCATTTATTTTAGAGATTAAATCTTAATATTACACAAAAATTACATCATGTTGGTGCGACTTTTGTTATATATTATTATATAAAATTATATGCTTTATCCATCTGAAACCAAGAACTTCTCCAAGAATAACTTGCACATAAATTAATACCAATTCGACTTTACAAGGCCTGATCAAACCACGACGAAAATCCCATGCATTTAAACCTACTGAATTTATGAATCTTTTTGTTAAGAAAATAGGAAAAATAGTCAGTAAATGTCATGGATTTATGTTATCTAGACTTCTTTGGAGAAGATTGTGTGAACAAATTTTGGTGAAAGCTTACTTGTCTCACAGCATGTCACTGAACATGACGGTGACCAAGCCGTAGGCGACCAGAGAGAAGAAGCTTTCCCGAGACTGAAATAATCAAGTCAACATAATTAAAGCACCTCCGCTTATATATATATATATATATATATATATATATAACCTGCCGTAAAAAGCAAGTCATGAACGCGTTTTAATGCTTTTTGATCCTTCATGCACCATGAGGTCTAAAGCTACTTGGAAGAAGAAAGAGATGGATGGATGCGTATGGTAAAATACAAAGAGAAGACAAGTTCCGCAGAGACCCAGCTAGGGTATTTGACTGCAATTGAAAATATCGGAGTGTATCTTGTGGTTAGAAAAACAAAGAACAAAAGAAAATTATGTATTGATGATTTTTATGCGGTTATATGAAAAAAATATATATATAAAAGGATAGTTAATTTGCAAAAAAAAATACGTAAAAAAGTTATAATATGAAAATAATAAAATAGATAATTTATTCTTATTGAATATTCAGTAGCAATTTTTAAAAAAATATTACATATATTAAGCTCATATATACTTAAGAATAAAAAACACAGTAGAAGATGTGTCATTCGCCTATATGAATACACTGCCATGCATTATAATTTATTTTATTTTTTTCATCTATTTATTGGAAAATCAAACTCAAATTTCAACATGTTTTAATGAAGAAAATCTTAGAAGGCCATAACATACTCTAATTAACTTAGAAACTCAAAATAATTTCAATCTACCAGCCCACCTTCATTAAACTCATTTTTACAAGATAAACTCAGTGACACTTGGATCTTCCTTTTACAGCTAGAAATATAGCCAGCCTAAAGCTCTCTCCTCTCCCTTTTCAACTAGTCTTCCTTCCTCTCCTCTATCAACTTGATGTTGTGTTCGATCACCAATTTAGAACGATCAAAACACGAGATAATATTTTTTATCTGGGGATGGATGGAAAACTAGAAACGGAAATGAATTGCAACTCTGCTGGAATGAAGGTGGAGTGCTACGCATTATAATATTGACAGCCTGAAAATCATGAAACATGAGCATCGCTCCTCTCAAAACTCCTTTGGTAAACAGTCAGATTTCTATATCATGAATTGACAGCAGAAGCATGAAAATTCTTTAAAGAAATGAGCTAACCATGCAACATGGTGGAAATTAGCTCAGGCTGACAATACTATCCAGGAACACCTCCATTATTACCCTGAATACAGTTATCAATCGAATATAACTAAAGACGTTTGAAGACACAACTATCCTGTCACACGTTGTGATGGAAAAAAGTACTAAACAACAATCTGGAAAACCTATCTACATGTTACCAAGAAAAAAGCAGACTAAGTTGACACCTCTTGAACTGCCAGAAAATGGATACGGTTTGTGCTACCTCTACTAATTCGATCACTGCAGCACGCCTAACTCAGCTCCACAGTCCAATTCATCTTGTCCTCTATAAGGCCCATCTGCAGCTTGGTTAGCACACTATAGAGTTGTTGCGAGACAGCACCAAAACCTTCTACGCCATAAGACACCCTGCACAACAGGAAAAGTTGCATAAATTGCCATCCAATGTTTGCCTAATGCACAAGAAAGCTCACTGGACTATGGCTTTTATACCAAACCACCATAGCCACCTAAATTAGTTGCTCTTGATGACACTGAAACCACCTTTCATCAAAACTCATCTATCATTGCGTGTGAACCAAAACCAAATCTTGAGTTTAATTCCACTACTCAAAGTAGCAATTAATCTTAAAATATATGATCTAACCTGCTGGTCATTTAAAAAAATTGGACACTTGAAGTCACCAAATTAAAGAAATAGAGGAGGGGGGTGAACAAAAAAAAACATAGGGAAATTGATGGGTTTTGTTGTCTCAGGGTGGTTGTTTATACAGATGTGTTTGATAATTTTAAGTTTGCATGTGAGAAGGGTAGAAAGAATTGTGCAAGGAAAGAAATATTGAAACATCATATGAAAAGCCACTTTATGGTGTCCATAAACATGTTGCGCATTTTTCTCCCTTCTCTCCAAATGGAAAAGGCAACTCGTATACCAAACACGTCAAAGGTACCATATAAGAAACAGCAACGAGACCAAATGTGCTCTTAACTGCCTCATATATTATTGACAAAATACATGTGCATTTGTGTAATTATTGGTTTTTTTTTTTCCTTTAAAGTGTTGAATAAAGCAAAAATTGTTTTTGATCAAAATCATGTGTTGTTGAAACATGACCTTTTACAGTCAATGCAAACTAGATGGGAAAAATAGTGGCTTTTTATGGAAGTACTTGATTGACACAATCGAAAAAGTCAGTATATACAAAAACAAAAAATAAAATAAAATAAAATCCAATTACTTGATTGAGAAAAGTGAAAGTTGGTGTACAGAAATTGCAGTTTATCCTTTGGTGTACTAATAGTGTAATCATACTGAGTCATGCTCATGCTAACCATAAGCCTATCCATTATACACTTCATCGCCGAACTATTTAATGTTCTATGTCCAAAAACAGTATATATACATAATCATTTTAACTCTATATGCAAAATGGATAGTACTTCAATGAGACCAGTACAAAGACTTTTAAACATTGTCTCCTCTCAATTACCAAATGCCAAAAAAAAAAAAACTATTCTCCCCGTTTCAAGGTCAAGATCACTGATGAGGTTACAGGATTTACCTTTTACCCTTGTAGGTGATGCTTCCCACAGGTGACACAACAACAGCTGTTCCAGTACAAAAAACCTCATCAGCATCAAGCAATTCATCTACTGTCACAAGCCGTTCCTCAACCTGCATTTACCATATCAGCATTTGTAAGGCAAATAATTCTTTTGAGTAGTAAGGCATCCATGACCTCTCATGGCATAATTATTGCACTATTAGCATAGATACACAAAATCTTATCAATTAGGTAAAGTGCCAGGTAGAGAAAGTGGGAGAGTTGGAATTGTGAAGGGATAAGCTAGGCACCACTAAAATCAGTGCATTGGAATACATGGAATTTCAAAAGGTTGGACTAACCAGCACATGCTTGTCAGTTGTCATGCATGGTTGATATGACTTGTCAACAAAATGGACTCCTGAGTTTATACCAATAGCAACATGCAGAACATGTTTGGGTCAGAAGGAGGTCGGTGACAGAAGAATTGTGGCAGAGTCATTCACAGAATCAAATATAACCAAATGAAATTCCTAGTAAAACTTGATAAAGACGATTAGGAAAAGTCAACAGAACAAACTCAGAGACTGCCAAGACATTATGAGGGAGAGAAATAGATCACACTTTTTACCATGAAACGTAGCTATGAAACTTTTGGCATCCAGAAGCACCTATCACTAAGGACGATCACATTTAAAGAATTAATTCTTGGGCTATAGTACAAGCAAGGGGAGGACCCAACTTAAGCAGATTATTGGTATACTAGAACATTCAGAATGACGACTTTTAAAACTATGAGTATCTTTAAACCCCATTTGGACAACCTAAGCAATTGGACCTCTTAAATGTTCAAGCCCACACAACCCAAGGTCGAGCTAGCTGGAAATCATTGACAATGAAATACTGGACAAAGAAAGCAAAAAAACAACCATAAGGGGATGGACTATTTCATCGAATATTCTCATGAGCAAGCTCCATCGCTTGAATAAATAAATCACAAGCAGTCTTGAACAAACTAAAAAGGGGTAGAAACAACCACCCCCCCCCCCCCAAAAAAAAAAAAAAAAAAAGTGAGTTCAATTTGTACCAATTAACCTTCCTCAACTTTCATCGCACTAATTTTCCCTCCCATCCTAAAAATAATAGAGCCCTATTTTGGCAGCAAGTTTTTGGCCAGTGAAACTAGAATTCATAGACTCTCAAATAGGCTTAAAAGACATCAATACATCCCCGCCCCCAACAAAAAAAAAATAGACAAAATCATACACTAGTCCAAAACCAAATTTCTAAATCATGAGTTTGTTACAAAAAACTCAGACAAAATTAAACCACCCAGCAACCTTTGAACTTCGAACTCCCAAAGCTGGTGATCATTTCAAACCAGTCTCCTTTGTTAAGAGGATCAGCCCAACATTCTTTCATCTACATTTTCATAAGAAATATTATCATCATCAGAATCAGGAGTCTTATCAGTCTTAATTAAAGTCAGGTCCACAATCTTACTATTGGATGCACCCTTCCCACTATGTGTACCTCACTACTACATCCCACTTTACTTGCACCTATCACTGGATTACCTCAAAGGAAATGACTGTCACCTATACCTTGACTACCTCTGATGACTTGACTTCCACCTATCACTTTACTCCCAGCTATATGTGGACTGCCACGAAAATTGTCACCTAAATCAACATCAAGCTTACATGATTCCTCGTTTCTTTTGCATTTTCCAAACACACCAAAAGATAAAGTTAAACCTACTTGACTTGCAATCACATTATGCTCCAAGCAAATCACTACAACCTTGTTAGTGGGAATTTGGGAGACCATATTAACTGCATGTTCATCTTTCACTAAAGCACATCATCCAAGTCTTTGCCATCCATTCTTCCCTGAAACTTTGTAACCCCCTCAATCCCCATGTTTTCAACCACGTCCTCTACTTCTGACCATCTGTCTCATCCAGAGGCAATAGTCCTAAAAACACATATTTCTCCCTGAATATAGCTTTGCAGGAGTGCCCCCTATAATGCAAATACACAGGATTTGGCTGACACAACAAAGCATGCAAATAAGACAAAGCACCAATACAAGTACACTACTAGTATCTGAGAAATTTCAGAGTACTTCAGGAATAACTACCAATACTTACTCTACAAGAGAGAGAGAGAGAGAGAGAGAGAGAGAGAGAGAGACAAGGAGGAGAGAAAAACATGAGAATGAAAAAATATTTGAACCCAGATGGAAATAATACTCGTCACTTTTGGTGGGTCCAGATATAATTCCCTTTCATCATCTCTCTCTTCAAAGTGGTCTCATGGAGTAAGTATTGGTAGTTACTCCTAGAGTACTCGAAAAATTTTCTCTAGTCTATAATGGCACAAACACATTCCTAGACATGCGGGTATAACAAATGGACATAAACATTGTTAGATAATAAGAGAGTGCAACACAAGAACACAAACTAGACAACACTTTAGGCTACAAGTTTCTGTTTTTGTTTTGTGAGTCATGCTAGGGAGTATCTGCCTCTCATGTATGGTTTCCTAGTTTCCATTAGTTTTATGGAATAGACAGAAAGGAAAAATTTTAGATGCTATGAAAGTTGAGGGTATAGTTATAAAACTTGGACAAGCCCGGTGGGTCGACTCAAGACCAGGCCGACCGGGGCCTAGACCGGTACTAGTTAAAGAAAAATAGGGAAGGAATTGACCCAGTTTGACTTGTTCAAAAACCCGGATTGACATGCAACCTTTACAACTACGTCTTTTTTATGCTTTTATTTAAAAGAAAATGGGTCAACCAGGGTCAACCCAGGTTAACCCTCCCAGCCTAGGAACCGGATCAAGTTTAATAACTCTAGTTGAGGGGGTTAATTAATAAGACACTTCGTAAACCTTGCAAGCTAGCTCCACAAAACAAACAAATGCATAGATTACAAGCATAATGAACCTAGAATTGGCTATCATTGTATATGTTGGGGGAGGATGCCATTATCTAGAACAAAATCAAGATATCAATCCTCTAGTATCACAAGTTAGTCATGATCTTCATAACTGCAGCACAAGTACCTGAAATCCTTGGCTTCGAGCAACATCAATTATGCTCTTCCTTGTAATTCCTGGTAGGATTGTCCCTTTTATTGCAGGAGTGGAGATGCTGTTACCCTAAGAAAAGAAGTGAGAATCTATCAGCACTTATTACCTCTAAGAACAATGGACTCGAAATAAGACCCAAAAAAACCCTCTAATGCAATTATTTCACCAAATAACAGATGCATTCAAGATGAAATCAGAGAAAGCAGACCAACAAAAATGTTAAAGATGGTAAAATAAATAATACAACGTATTCAATGACATTATAACATGCTTAGCATATTGCAACAAGAAACCAAGCCCCATAGCATGCTTAGCATATTCCAAACAGCCAAAATCATATCCAGCAGCAAGGCACGTGGTGTTTAATTAACACCAGATATAATTTTCTAGCAAACTAAAGATAATCATTGTTTGCAAGGGTGATTATAATAAGCAGAAATGCATGAGAATAAAAAAAATTGCCTAAAGCATGTGTGCATCAAAATCCAACAATCAGAAAGAATCTTATTCTGAGAAAAGGCATTTCTCCAAGATTTCTAATTCTAATAATTATACAATAGTGTTTGGAACACTATGAACGGGATTCTCCAACTTGTCAGTGATTGAGTCCTAAGAAGTTTCATTGGACAGCTTTTAATTTATGATGCTGAAGCAGCTCGCCTACCGAAGCTGGGGCATAATGATCATGACACTTGTGCACAACTTAAAAGGAACTGTAGAGCATGGTTTATTTAGCTTATCCACCAACCATGATTCATACAAAAATAAATTATTGAAAGCACTATTAGCAGCCAGGAAACGGCTTCTCTGGGCTATATATAACACACCATTCAACATAAAAAATTAGGTGGAAGTAATGATACAACTATTGAATACAAAAGAAAGATTTACATAAAATAAGAGCTGCCATATCCACAATACCTTCACAACAAAAATGTTGCAAGAGGAAACCTCTTCTAGATACTTTTTATGTACACAATCAAGATATAAAACGTCAGAAAAACCTCTGGCTTTTGCAGCAGATTGTGCCTTGAGAACCTACGAGTGAAAATAAAGACAACAAAAGAATAAGTATTGACTAAAAATAGTTACTGAAGATTAAAAAGGTAACAATAAAAAAATCTTCAGATCAAATTCAACAAAAAAAATAGAATTAAATTTACACTTCTGGCTATTGATGCACAAAGAAATTGCACCAGGCAATAAAAAACACAAAATTATAGAAAGATAAAACTTGTAGGAAATTAATAAACTACTTCCTATAAGGTCAATAAATTTGACAAGGAACCAAAACTTTTGGCTCACTTACCGCAGCATAATTCCCTATTGTTTTCACACCTCCAGTGCCACCAGGAGTTGCTCGATGAAGTTCATGCTCCACAATTAAATGAATTGGTGCCACACCTTCCTGGCATCAGATATATGCAATAGGATAACATTAATCACTGGAGAAGGATGTGTCATCCCCACCAACATGAGGAACATGAGAGAGAAATGGGAAGCGAATTATCATAAATCCACTAAAAAGCAACAACAAATCATCATAGACTAAAAACCATAAGCTTGACAACATATGTGCATTATAAAGCACTAGCATGAATGCCTCTCCTACAACCTCCAAACCAAAAAAGGATAATTATGACCATTCACACAAAATGAAGTGAATCTTCAATAAATCATAGACTTGACCATCTATATACTTGTATGAAAAACACAGCCTCGCAGAAAGACTAAACTGGTGGGGCTTACCATTTATTGTCATTGAATTTTTTACCACAGTACATGAATTACTTTTTGAACATCAACCTAAAATTAATTGATTTAACGCTAATTTCTAAAATGCACTTCTTCATTTGAATAGAATATGACCTCATTTAGTTCAGAAGCAGAAACTTGATTGTACTTTTAAGACAAGAAATTCTAAATAATGGACCTGTATATTCAAATATGAGAGTGAAACAATAACCCGAAACTAAATGGAGAAATATCTTGTCTGAAGCTGAAACAGAATTGATCACACTGTGCCAGAAACCCCAATTCAAGAAGAAAACCAACCTTAAAATAGTTCCCCACTGGTGAAACATAAATGAGAAAGGTATACTCAGGAGCAGGTGCAAGACCAAGAACAGCTCCACTCCCCATTAGCAATGGTCTGATATATAAGGAACCTTTACCTGGAGGAGGAACCTGAAATGGGACATTTACACTTTAACAATCCAGCTTGAAGTATCAATAGGAGCGAAAAATAAAGGTGTGCCAATATTCAATTTACAACTTACCCAACGTTTGTTTGCGAAAACAGTTGCTTTTACTGCATCCACAAACTGATCAATTGTCGGTGATGGCATGCACATCCTCTCTGCACCCATTATCATCCGCATAGCATTTTCCTCAGGACGAAATAGAAGAAGGTTACCATCTTCTTTCCTGTAGGCTTTCAGACCTTCAAACAATCCCTAAAGTCAAGAAAAATAGAAGAAAGGAAAACAATGTGATAATCTTGAGTCAGGAGACACAATAAGATGTAAAATGAACCCAAAATTAAATTAAATGGAATCCCACAGCCCACATCCGTGATCCCTTTCAATTTAAGACATACAATTTAAAAAATAAATAAATAAAGGAAAGGAAAACCTGGCCATAATTTAAGACACCAGCAGAAGGGTTCAGTTCAATGTTTCCATATCTCTGTAATTCACCTTTGGAAAAGTTTCCACCTTTAGTGCATTTCATTGAATACATATAATCAGTGGGAACGTATGCAAATCCAAGGTCATCCCAGTCTATGTCAGCTAATTCAAATGTGTCCCTACCAAAACAGACCACAAAAACATGGCTTGTCACAACAACATATTCAAACAAATCCTTAACACCAACAACAAAGACAACAGAACAGAACACACCTGTGTGTATCAGAAAACGCAGCTCCACGCTTAAAAGGAGACACAGCTTTAAAACAAGAAGAAACCTGCTTTTGTAGCTGCCCAGAAACCACACAAAAAAAAAATCAAACAGATAAGCATTCAAGAGGGGGGGGGGAAGGGAAACGGGAAGGGCATCTAATTACCTTGAGAGACAGAGAGGGAGGAGGAGAGAAATTTGGAAGTCTAGCGCGGTGCTCTGAGAAAGGAAGGGAGGAAGAGTTGCGTGAGGGGTAAAGAAGGTAATTTGGTTGCAGACCACCAAAGACGGCGCTTCTCTCCATTCTCCTCTCTTTCTTTCTCTTCAGTTTCTTTCTCACTCTCTCGTCTGTTTTTTTACTGTGTGATTGTGAAGGACTTTTTCCTCTTATTGTGTGTGTGTGATTCTTCGCGTTTTTCCTCCCCTAACATTTTTTCTTAACATAGCAATATAATTTTATAATATTTAATATTATTAAAACAAAACGTAAACTGTTTTTTTATATACATTTCAACAATAATCCATTCCCGCTGCTACATTTTTATAAGGTAAGAATATTTTTGGATTAACTTGTATATT
>Ga0325400_1002476_pt1 | contig 16222 bp, 13 predicted proteins | sample PopdelMetagenome_2_FD_205662 | JGI IMG/M metagenome (GOLD analysis project Ga0325400, IMG submission 205662) | Populus deltoides microbial communities from Bellville, Georgia, United States - Xylem-PdKOR-R1 | ecosystem: Host-associated > Plants > Phyllosphere > Stem > Wood/Secondary xylem... | reverse complement strand
GACTACTGGACATCATATAGACATACATGCATCAACATGATAGAGACTTGGCATATACTGTGTTACATGGAAGAAACAGACATCAAAACACATGCACTAGCATCACAAAAAAGGCCATAAGCCTAAACACAAAAACTAAAAGATCAGAAGCTTGACAAACCCTCAATAATTAACCATTCACGATTACACCACCTGCAACAACCAACCAACCATCAGTTACAATTGCAACTGCTGTGTAAGCATGAAGAACAAACTTACCATTAGGGTGAAGAACTTGGCCAGTAATGAAAGAAGAGCAGTGGTTACAAGCGAGGAACACATAGCTAGGGGCAACCTCAGCTGGCTGGCCAGCTCTTTGCATAGGCACTTGTTTTCCAAAATTAGCAACCTCCTCCTCTTTGAATGATGCCGGTATCAATGGAGTCCAAATGGGTCCAGGCGCGACGCCATTGATCCTTATGCCTCTGCTAACTAGCTGGAGTGCTAGTCCTCTAATGAAAGCCACAATTGCACCTTTGGTTGATGTGTAGTCAAGCAACTGGGAGTTTCCCATATATGCATTAACTGATGTTGTGTTGATTATAGAGCTGCCTTCTTTCATGTGTTTCAAGGCATGCCTACGAATTACCATTGCCAATATTTCCATCAAAAGAACAAAAACTTGTGAAAGAAAAAGAAATTGCCTTACAGTACCTGGTCATGAAGAAGTAGGAGAAGATATTAGTCCTAAACACCCTTTCAAGCCTCTGCTCATCAATCTCCTCCACAGAGCTACACTCATACTGCTCAGCTGCATTGTTAACCAAAATATCAATCCGACCATACGCATTTACCACCTCATCAACCACTCTCTTGCAATTCTCATCAAACCCCAAATCCACAGGTATTGCAATAGGATCCTTAGCATCAGCAGTCTTATGCTTCTTTAGCATCCGAAGAGTATCATCAGCGTCCTTATCCTCTTGAGCCTTAACATATGTGAAGGCCACGGTTGCCCCTTCAATCACGAAACTACGGCACACAGCTCTTCCTATCCCAGAATCTCCACCAGTCACCACTGCCACCTTTCCCTGCAAATCAGTCAAAAAATCAGCAACATGCAGATAAATGATCACAAACCATAATGTAAATATATCTCATGAAACTAGCTAGATCACCTGGAGCTTATTAGAGGGCTTATAATCAGGGTTGGTGTACTGTGGAGTTGGGTCCATAACATGCTCTTTACCAGGCTGGCTATTCTGCTTTTGCGGAGGAAACTTTTGTCCACCTGAAGCCATTCCCACAAACACTCTATTAGGTCTATGAATCGCCTGAGATATAGCTGGAAACTGATTTGTCCGATAACTACTCAACTGGGTTTTGATTGGACTATAAAACCAAGAAACTCCAGCGAAAACCTTTGGTGTTGGAAACAACCGAGACAACATATTTATAGTAAGCTACAATTGACGTGACCCTACTGAGGTGTTACAAATTGCTGAAATTTGTGCGTATAAACTATGTTCTTGTCGTGACACGTAGAGATATACGTGGCTGGAAATGGGACTCAACGTGTCTTCTGAGGCAGGTCCAGGGGACATGTCAGTTCTGTTGACATGGGGATATGGAGGAGTTCCTAGTTTCTACTTTCTAGCCTAATCTTGAGGATTATCCATGGCTTAAAACTGGAGTCATCTGGTCAGGATTATAGTTTCTAGTAGGCATGCCATAGATGTACTAGTACTAGCTGTGAATTTTTCTGACTAGACTGCTAAACAAGGCTGGGTATTTTTGTCAACATCACACACACACACACACACACGCATATATATATATATATTAGGACAATAATCAAGCTGGAATGATGATTATATGTGTGAATATGCTAATATGTTGTGATTATGGCAGATTTAATCGGACTCATCTTTAAGACTTTGTTGAAAATTATTATCTGATATGATCATATTAGATATGGTTTTCATCAATAGAATCATGTCACTGAAATCATGCTCTATCAATCAGAAGTGATGCACTCCATTAGTTCTGATTCAGACACATAAAATTTAATTAATTATATTGAACAGAAGAAAAATTCAGACATGCAGATATGATTCAAACATAAAATTATACTTAAAATATACAAACTGATAAAAAAAAAACTGATGGCATCCTTAGAAAAGCTTAAAATTTTACTATGCAGTTATGACAGCAGCTTCCCAGTCCAAGATTTATCGTTCAGATATTGCTGCCAACAAACATTCTACCATTTTTTTTAATTATTCGAAAATAACCGTTTCCTTACATCCAATTAGTAATTATACCTACTGGATAACCGAAAATATAAAGAAAAACACCAGTACAAATGCTTTCTTTCATTCCCGAATTAAAGACAAGTCGACAAGAAGAACTTGCATGACTACCACGTGCAAATCCAATTAGATAATACCTGTCAATTTGGCACCCACAAATCAACCAAGTAACCAACACCTAACGGGGCACTGGGAAGCACCCTCTACATTCAAGGCCAAATCCATGAAAACTGACCATATATACCTAGGGATCAAGAGAAAGTATTCATCAGCATGACAAGTACTCTCTTCTTTTCTACTAAAATCTTCCCATAAGGGTGTCTTGGTGTCCTATATTTGCTCTACCAAGTTATTGCTATAGTTGTTTTTAGTATTTAATAATTATGGATTCTCCTAAAAGTGGCCTTTTCGCTTTTGTGCTTCTTCAAGCCATTTTCTTGCTTTCTTCTCCAGTGCGCTGTGGTACTCTCTCTCATCTCTCTCTCTGTTTATGGCTTTCTATTTAGTTATTTGTTTGAAAATGTTGCGTGTCTCAGCCTTAAAGCATTGTATTTCTTTTCTGTATGCTGCATAATCAAATTTGAACTCTAAAGCATAATTCTCAAAAAAAGAAGCATAGTTGTTCAAACGAATTGGAAGACTTGAGTAGCATATGGAGGAGAGGGGGATTGGTTAATTATGTCTATTGTCCATGCCTTCTGAGAGGCAGTTCACAAACATTCAGGGTAAATATATCATTCTGTGGTAGTTATGATGGCTGAATTTTTATTTGTAATGTGCATATATGTACATAGAAGTTAAAAATTGCTGCAATTGTGAAGGGAATGAAGTGATTTGAATTTCAAGTTCTTGTAACAAAAACAAAGATACCTTGGGGAGTTGGTAAGAACAAAGACTCAAGAAAAAAATGTTAAAAAAGGAAGCAGCAAATTTACTTGACGAGGAATCTAGTATTTTTTATTGCACAAGTGTCTAAGATTAACAATGTAAGTTCACAAATTCTAAAACTTCTGCATAATTTGCAGATGAGGAAGACGATCTTCTTCAAGGTCTGAACAGCTACAGGCTCTCTTTAACCTTGCCAGCCCTGGCCAAGAACAAGAATGCAGGTTGCCTCGCTGATAAAATTGCTGACAAGCTAGAGGACCAACCTTGTACTGCAGCAAGTGCAGCAAGCCCTGTCCAAATAGAAAGCTACCCTGACCTACTATCAGAGTGTGGCATTGATGTTAATCACACTACTGAAGGTGTTGTATTGCCTGCTTGCGGACCCCATTTGGTCCCAACTTTATTGCTAACAAATTATACACGAACCACGTATTCAAAATACATCAATGATTCAAGGTTTACTGGGGCAGGACTAGGTCACGAGGATGATTGGATGGTGGTTGTCTTAACCACAAGCACCCCAGGAGGGGACTTTGCTGGGGCTATTAGCTTGGTTTCCAAGGTTGGTTTTGGCCATTCCTTGGTGACCTTGTTGCTAGGAGTTCTTGTTTATCGAGTGTATTAAAATTAGGTGATAACTTTGGCCGGCACTCTTTTGCTGTTTCCTTAGTTGGCATTGTATGTGTTCTGTTGTTGTAGATCAAGAAATTTAGCAGGCTTAGTTCTTATCCTCCTAACATTCTGATGTTGTAACAGACATTTAGAAGGTCATCCAAGGTTGTTCCTCAGTCAATCTGTAGTTCCTTGATCAAAATTTTCTTGTGAAATGTATTGATATGTGAATGATTTGGACTATGTTTAACCTCTTCAGTGAACTTCTAATACATAGCTAACATTGCTAATTAAATTTCTAAATTTTGAGAGTTGCGCATTTAATTTTCGGAGTAATACATGGCTGAATTATACATTCCAGTACATAACTTCATTTATACATCTAACTAGTTCGATTTCCTAGCTTTATTTTAATTTTTTTTAACCATTAAGATGCAGGTGTTGTAAACAAACCGGGTTGAATATCTATTTATCAAAAAATTGATTTTTAACATTGCAAAAAAAATATCGGGTAGCTATTGTAATGCAAAGTGGATTGTGTTCTTTATATAGTGATTTTACGTGCAGAGAGTTTTATGTGGATCAGTTTAGTGTATATATATATCATCTAACAAGTATCTAATTCTAAGTATTCCTCGTAACAAACGTTTCCCTTGAACAGTGCCTCTTGAAAAGATAGAATTAATACTGATAGTACAGGTCTTCCCTTGAACAGTGCCTCTTAAAAAGACAGAATTAATACTGATAGTATATTTCAACTGAAGAGGGTTACGCAAGGCGTCATCTCTGTATCAAATCGTATCATTTGCTTTGATGGATGCAGGAGGAGAAGAAAAGGATATTGAAGAAAAAGCAGAGAACCAGAAGAACAAGAGGACATAAATCTTTGAGCTTAAAATTTCTCTCGTTTTTTATTGCTGAAAGAAATCAGAAATGCATAGCAAGGAATTCTTATAAGCAGGACCTTTTGTTTCTGCGCAGACAATTTCACCTGATAGAAGCCAGACCAAATGCTTTTGTTCAGAATAGTTTGGTGTCTCCAGCTTTGTTATGCAACAAAGACACAAAAGAGAATCTGGTAACAGCCTTCACATTCAAGGAAAACGTATGAATGAACAAGTAAACAAGAAAATAATAAATATTTAAGTACCATAGAATCTGGTAACAGCCTTCCATTCAAGTGTTGCTGGGCTTGAAATTTTTTTATCTATTGTCTTTACATCACTGACTTGCTTGAATATGAACAGCAATCATATTAATTTAGGCTCAAAAGTTGTTATTCCGGTTTTTTATTTATTTTCAAAGGAGATTATCAGAGTTTAATCATTATTGAATTTCATAATAGGTCAAATAGATTTTTTCTACAGGATTGTAACCTTAGAGCTTAAGAAATCCTAGTTGTATCTTTCACTATACTTGTGTAAGCTCTATGTGGTATCTTGAAGACACGATTGCTTCTAGCCATTAATTCTGGTTCCAGTACAAGAACAATTGAGGTCCATATATATATATATATATATATATATATATATTGTGCATGTTGGATTTAAGCAGCAATACTAAAATATCAAAGTTGGTGGGAAACATGTGTTTGGAATGATGGCAATGGAGAAGAAGATAACGATGGAGTGGGAGTTGAATTGAAGGGTGCAAAGTACAAAAACAAGAACCAGTAGTTATGCTGTTTTTTGTTGAAAGTTTATTGACCCAGACGGGCTGTTGTCTAATCTTCATGACTACAGTTCAAGTTTGTCAGGCATATAGTAAGAAAGAGGCACCTCCCTTAACAGTCAAGGCACATATATCTATAAACTTGCTAGACAAGTAAAGAACTACATATTCGGTTCTAAAGAAGCTTACACAGAAGAAAGTTCACTACCATTTTTGCTTTATTCCTTCTTCTAGTGAATCATTTTATGTTCTTGGATTCACAAGGGTGTCCTCTTGGCATTAATTGTTGCAAGCTATGGCCTCTCTCAAATTTAAAATATTCTTTCTCTTTCTGCTTTTCCGTTCTTGCTTTCTTCTGCATCAGTAATGCGTTGTGGTGGTACCGTTTGTCTCTCTTTATCTCTGTTGATGGTTTTTTGTCATAAACTGACCAAAATCACTGTGTTGTTGGGCTGGAATCTTTCTTTTTCCTGTTGTTAACAAGTTTGATGTAGTACTGATGAGGGGACAATGTTAACTCCACAGGTTGATATATCCTTCAACTTGCAGGTGTAGAAGACAACCTTCTGGAAAGCATCAATGCTTACAGGACATCACTTTTAGGCCTCCCGGCCCTGACCAAGAATAAGAAGGCATCCTGCCTAGCTAGAGAAATTGTTGACACGCTATGGAATCCTTGTACTGCTGATGATGATCCATCTGAGGTGGTTCAACTAGACGACTACGTACCCTACACAATTAAAACACTGCTATGGCAGTAGTAGCCACACCACAGATGTTGCCATATTGCCTATTTGCATACCGGGAAATGATGAACAGACACTCGCAAATTTTCAAAATTATAGTCGCAGTCAGTATGAGAAGTACGTAAACGAGTCAAGTTATGGTGGGGCAGGAGTTGGTGCTAATGAGAATTGGATGGTGGTTGTTTTTGTCGAAAACAACACAAGCTGGACTTCAGCAGGAGGAGCAAAACACAGTTTGGTTTCAGAGGTCGGTTGTGGCCATTGCCTGGTGTCTTTGTTGCTAGGGATATTGCTCTTTTATCTAGTTTTATAACTTCTTTCTAGGATCCCAGTATGTCTGTCCCTTTAACAATTTTATTTTGGATTTGTCTCTTCCTCTGGATATCTTCAACAGTAGTGTAATAAAATGTACGAAGAATTACCTCTAAAATATATTTTCTAAACTCATTATAAATTATAAATTTAAAAAGCTAAAAAGAGAAGGCTAATTTATTGTAAAACACATATTTTATTTTTTAATATTATTTTTTTTTATTTCAATCTTATAATTAAAATCGTAAATTAATTGAAAATTGAGTTTTATAATTTATTTTTTTATTAAATTATCATAATTTTATAATCCAAATCATAATTTAATATATTAATCCAAGTTTATTCGAATTAATTAAATATATTTTTATTTTAATAATTTAAAAAAAAATCTTAAAAGTTTTTTTATTAAATAATGTTTTTAATAGTAATTTTGTATATCTTAAAACCTATTAAACTAATTAAATTATATCATAATAACTCTCGTATAATTAAAATAATTATTTAAAAAAAATATTAACAATGCTTAATTGTTTTAATAAAAAAAGAAAAAGAAAAAATCAAATCCACCGTACCGCACGGTAAATGATATAGGCAATCCTAATTGTTAAAATCAGGAGAGAGAAACAATCAGAGCACAACCCATTTAAGCCCCCGCTAGTTGGGTCCAATCAGCAGGTTCAGATCCCAATTTATACTCTCTCTATAAAAATCTAAAATAAACCGCATGTGCACACACCCTTAACCTGCGCACTGAAAAAAATAAAACGCCCTCAGAAAAATACGACGAAGCTCTCGAAGGAACAGCAATGGCAGTGAACAATGACGATGGAGAAGAAAGAAGAATTCTTTAGCGACTTCAATTTCGCTCCGTCAAATCACGCTGCTAATTCCAATTCCACCATGATCAACGGCTCAGATTTCACCAATACCAATGATGCTGATGCTGATGATGATTGGGGAGATTTCAATTTTGTCAGCAGCAATTCCAGTGGATTCAGCCACAGCTTATCACTGCCCAGAATCTCAACTACCCATTTTGAATTCTCTACCAAAAATCAAAATTCAGCCGAGTCACTGACTCAGCCTGGATCGGCACCGAGTCGAGTTAATAATTCGGCTCAGTGGAAGAAGCCAAATGGAGCTTTGCCTCTTTCGTTGTTTGGAGAAATTGAAGAGGAGGAGGAGGAGGAGGAAGGATCAGGTGCGGGCGAGCCTCCAAAAAATGAAAGTGTTCATTTTTCGAAAAATAAAGAGGGGTCAGGAGATGTTAATGTGATTGATGTGATAGCTAATTTGTATAAAGAGAAGGAGAGGAATAATGGGTTCGGATCCGGCTTTAATGGCTCGGATATGAATTGGGAAAATTTGAATGGTAATGGATTGAATGTCAATGGTGTAAATAAGGATGAAATGAATTCCAAGGGGTTGGATTTGGATTTGAAGGAAAATGGGTTGAATTCAAATAAAACCGAGTCGAATTTGGTTAAAAAAGATAAGAATTTCAGTGGAAATGGAGTGGATTTGGGATTGGTTAATGGTAATGAGCCATTCGATGTTAATGGTGGTGGCGGTGTCGGTGGCGGTGATGATGATGATGATGATGATGATGGTTGGGAATTTAAAGGTGCAGACACTAAAACTGATGCGGAGGTTGATATTTCTAAGGTAAAGTTTCGATTTTTTATCTGTTTTTATCTGTTTGTTTTCATTGAGTTAGGCAGTTAAGTTGCATGGTTCATCTACTTATTTGTAATACATTTTAGATTTGGAAAGTGTATTTGTTTATTGTTTGTTATATGAGGATTTGAATGTGGGATTTGTTTTAGTGATGTTTTTTAATGAAGATTTATTGAATCAGGCTAGTGAAATGAAGGCTGAGAATGGGTTGGTGTCTAATGTTAATGGATTAAATTCAAGATGGAATCCTTTAAGCTTGGATTTGAATGGATGGACCTCGCATGTCAATAGAGATGACTCAAGTTGGGATTGGTTGAATACGGGTACGGTTGATGGAAATACAGCACCTGGTAACAGTGATGGCTGGGAGTTCAAAGAAACAGGTTCCAGAATGCAGGCTGAAGATGAGAAAGAGAAGGTAATGTTAACTTTTATTATTGATCGTAGACTGTAATAGCTTCCTATCTTTTGAGGACACGATATTTGCCTCTTTTCAATATCTACTTTGCTCTCATGTTTCCAAAAAAAATAAGAGAGAGTGAATTTTGTTTTAAGGAACAATGAAGACATGTGCACCAATAAGATATTCTCTGACAAGAAATAGAATTTTAGATGTAGATTGTCGCCAAACAATTAGGATATATCCTCATCTAAGATAAGTGTCCGTGTCAGGCAAATTTAGTCAAAAATGAAAGGTGATGGTCAACTTTTTCCACCTTCAATGCCATTTAAATTCCTCCATGAAATTGAAAGTGAGAATTTAGATGATGTTTTGGAATCTTGCTGTTGATTTGATGAGAACAATGACAGTTGTCTAGATTAAGATTAAAAATGTGTTATAATTGAATTTTATCACGTCTGGTTTGAGTTGGAATATGTGCCACCTAGTTCAGTGTGTTGATCCCGGACAAGTTGAGTTCAAATTTAAGTGGAGTTACTTCAGACAGGGAACAATTTAATACACAGTCAATGAAACTGTGGAGTCTAGTGATGCTTGTGGATGGAGGCTCGATTGTGGTGTAGAATCAGAATTGCATTTTGAGATGGTACTTCTGAGGTAAATCTGTGGTTCTCAAGATTTCATTGACCTTTGAGGTTTCTTGTGTGTCCCTTTGCATTGCATGCTGAGAAAACTGAGGAAATAGACGAACATCAGCCTTCTGATATTTACTTGATTGTTTGGCAATTGAGTATGTATATTTGTTTACTATGTTGGCATAGAGTGATATAACGGTTGTTACAGCTGTTGGCGACTGAGCTGTTGGGAAGTTATTGTTTTCTATTCTGCATGTGGTTTAACAATATCATTTGCAATATGTTCAGGGTGAGCGGATGAAAGCTGAAATCAAGCCAATATTGAGTTTTGATGGATCCAATTCAACCTGGAATTCTTTGAGTTTTGATGGATCCAATTCAACCTGGAATTCATTGAGTTTGGATGGACTCAAGAATTCAAACTTAAATGAAGTGAATTCAGATCGAAAACAGATGAATCTGAATTCATCTGATGAAAATGAGGATTTTGATGGCAATGATGAGTGGGAATTCAAGGCGGCAGAATCAGAATCTGGGACTGGTGACAAGAATACTAAGGTAGCACAGGTCTCATGATTTACTAGATATATTTTAATTTTAGTTCCCTTTGCATTCGGTTTAATAAAATTAAAATTTAAACTGTCTTGTTTGGTTCTGTTAGTCCTAAATAACAATGAAGCATCTGTGATTGACGTTTCTCTTCTCAGCTTAGAGCCTGTTTATTTTTTAGTTTCAAATGAAAAAATTTGAATTTGAATTTTATTTTTTTCTTTGCTTCAAATAATTTGTTTTTTAGTGTTTTCAGATTGTTTTGATGTGCTGGTATCAAAAATTAATTTTAAAAAATAAAAAAACATTATTTCAATGCATTTTTAAGCAAAAAACACTTTGAAAAACAACCGTTACCACAATACCAAACAGGGTCTAAAAATAACATGAACAAATAGTGCTTTTATTGTTTTGCAAATCATGGTAGGGATTAGGGTCCTCTGAGTTAATAAGATTGAAAATCATTAATAAATCAGGACATGCTGGTAGATACTTGATTCATGAGAACACACAGAAACACAAAATTGTAGTTGCATCATGAAAATCTTTATTTAAGTTTGGTTATAGTTTCTTCCTTTCTTTTCTTTTTGGTCATTCTTGCATAAGTGCTGCTTAATTTTGCATTTATTATGTGCCCTTGAGATGGCTAAACTTTTGTGCACCTAATGCCATTGGCTAAAATTCTGACAAGGGCCATTAAACAAGGATTTGTGCATTTCTTCAGTGATTTCATTTTATTCATCAAGTCTGACTTTTTTTAGTGTGAAGGATGATGAGAGAAAGGTGGAAAATCCTGAGGGAACCACACATGCACTTGGGTTTGGCAGTGGAGTGATTGGTACTGGTGATTTATTTGGTGCATCACAACAGACCTCCAAAAAATCCACTGGACGGGACTTTGGGTTTGATTTCAGCACCTCTTTGGCTCAAGACACTAAAATGTTCCATACACACACTAAAAATGAGCAGAACGATACCAAAAAAGTCCCTCATTCCTCCCCAGATGATGGTGTTGATTCTGATGAGGAGTCTTGGGAATTTAAAGATGCATTTTCGGAAACTAGATCAAAGGAAAAGGTGATAATTTTATTTATTTTATTTTATTTTTGTGATTCAACTGTATTTAAATTTCTTGAATAACATGAATTAATGAAACCTTTTTTTTCCTTTTTGGCTATAGGAAGAGCCAAAGGTTGTTGAAGTTTCTGCTGCTGTGGAAGCATTTCCACTTGATGGTGAAATTAAGGTGCTTCCTCACTTCAAATGCTTCGTGTTTTAATAAAACTGTATGCAGTTAATTATATTAATGGTGGTTTGCGTCTAAACATATAGCATAAAAAAAATATAACTAGTGCGTCCCAGGACATCTATTTTTGTTTTTTGTTTTTAGTAGATATAAGATGCCTTTGCGGAGACTTATAGCCCTTCTTATTTGCCATCTTTGCTAAATTGATTAAGTTTGATTTATGTTTGAAACTTTGACAGAGTGAAGTTTGCTAATAGTGTATGCATTCTGAACAAATATTGTTCTGTTATATAATGATCTTTCCTTCTTCTTGATCAGGGAAACATGGCCAGGTCAATCAGTCATAAAGGAGCCCTGCCCTTGTCCATTTTTGGTGATGAAGAACAGGATTCCAATGATCCTGTGAGTTATCAAGACATTTCACCTCAGCTGTCCAGTTCGAAGCCAATAGATGGCGTTAAGAGTCCTCATTTAAACATTTCTATCAACGATCTTATATCAAGTTTATACAGTCAAGCTGAGCATGATACTGCTGTTAATCATGGTCAAAATCCCAGTGGAAGTGGATTGAGCCCTGCCAATGTTGTAATAGAGTCTAATTTAGCAGGCGATAGTGATGATTTTGATGACGATTCCTGGGAATTTAAAGATGCCTCTTCAGGGATCAGAGCTGAAGATCAGGCCTCTTTTATTGGTCTTGGAGAGCCTAATACAAAATATTCCACCAAAATAGAGCTAAATGATTATGTTGATTTTTTTTGCAAATTGAAGGAAGAATTACACTTTCTTGCCCTGTGTCATCTTGATAATCTAAAGGTTAGTAGTAGCCTTGTTAAGTTACTCACCTCCCTTCTCTCAAAGGTTAAGTTGTTAATGGCATTGAATTTTGAAAAATGCTTTTTGTTAGAAAGCTCAAAGTGCTGCTAGTGAAGATGCTGAAGTGAAAGCCCTTGTAAAGGAAATACAGGTTGGTAGCTCTGTTTGGTCACTTGTGTCCTCGTTGTTCTTGCACAATCTCTTCTCTGGTTTGTTTCCTGTTTCAAAGACATTGTATGAAAAGATCAATGAACTAATTCAAAAGGCATTATAATCTGATTGCTTGTTTGTCTCCTATTTCTTAGAAGATATTTTCATTTACTCTCAGAAGTGGTGATAAATCTGTATCTGGGAAGTTTCTGGAGATACTTGCATAAGTTTTTTGTCTTTCGCTTACTTTCTTTGCTGGTTTTTTTTTTTCCGGTATTCATTCTCTCTCTAACTCGCATCTGTTACAACTATGTTTCTTTCTGTGCTGCCTCAGTATGAATTTAACTGTGGAAATTAAGCATTAATTTTGTTTCCCCTTTCTTTCAGATTTCAGTTTTTTTTTTCTGGATATGTAATGATTTATGCATATAGTAGAAGAAATATATTTGGGCTTACAATTTCATAATATGGCTTTGTTATCTGCTCTTCTAGAATCTTCATGATGAACTGCAGCAAGATGGTTTGTTTTCTGGTGAAGTTGACACAGGGAATCACTCCCCAAGAAAATTGTGCCTCAATGCATTTGTTGAGGTTTTGCAAGAACCAAAGTTCCAAGTGTTTGAATCAGAATATCAGTTAACAAGTAAATTGTCATTAGTAAGTCTTTTTTGCCTTAATTTATTATTAAAGAACCATTGGACTGGAGAATCTGGTATCTCTCTCTTGTGGCATCTACACTATAAGTTGGCTAATGCTTCATCTATGCAAAGTTGTGTATATTTAAAACTCAGCAGAACATTTTGGGAATGGTATTTTCGTTCTGATCTGTTTAATGCTGGATTTTCTTTATACTGATTCTGGTTTCATGCTAATGATATTTTATATCATATGTTGACAGGTTGAGAATGATTTGGGATTGACCATGGAACTCCTCAAACATGTGACATCAACAATAAAGATTTTGACGTTGGTATCAAGGAAGGAGCAATCTAGTTATGTTTCCACTTGGTCTGAAATCCTGTCTGTTTGTGCTCGAGAGCTGAAACATGGTGCCTTAATTTGGACGCAGTCATTACAAAAAGATGTCCATGATCAAATATTATCTAAACCTCAAGGTACCCCATTATCATTGATGTGTAACAGGAGATCTGGTAATGGTCACGGATGCCTTGTATATGTGTTTGATATTTTAACGTGACATTGTTTGAGGTGTTGCAGGCAAGAACTATATTGTTGCCCTTGGAGAAATATATAGAGTTGTTGAAGTTATTGGGTCCTCGGCCAGACTTTATAAGCCATGGTTATTAGTGAGCTCTACAAATCCCATGGGCTTGCTCACTCTTCTAAGTGAGTGTTTAACCATATGGTCAAGTTCTGGACTTGAAGAAGCTCTGCAAAGCATTTCTGATCCAGCTGGTCTTTATTATAATGGAGGTCTCACTACATTAATTGAATCGATTAAGTATATTCACGATCTTGATACTCGTGCGCTATATAACCATGTTTTCTGTGGACAAGGTCCTATCTGTCAACTGTCAGTTTTAACTGCAGGAATAGTGCCAGGTATGCAGAATATTGATTTTATATAGTTTTTGGATGAGGCTAGGCCACTTAAAGAATAAGTTTCCTCATATCAATCATGACATGTGAAGTGGCAAAGATACTAGTTTGCATTTTTTGAGTGTCCATAAACTCATATCAACAGACTGTAATTTTGAGTTCTTAGAAATTGTCGCCTTTCACTATCTGTATAAATTGAGAAAATTGAAGAGTGCTAATTTGCAAAACACATTCTCAGTCCAACATAAGTGACCATTGTGGAAAGAATAAAAGTTGTAATTTATTTTTTAAACCAAAAATATTTATTTTTTTCATTACAAATCATAGATTTTCTGATTTTGTGAGTGGAACGGAAATTTTAATTTTTTATTATTTAAAAAATAAATTATAATTTTTATCATTTTTTGTAGTAGCCACTTATTTTAGAACTGAGAGAGTAGTAGTTTGCTAGCTTTTTTGTTATTTTCTTGGCCTCTGTTGGAGACCTTTTTGGCATGGCACTATAAGATGATGCTGACATGCATTCATAGAGCTTATAAACTAGGTTGAACAAATTAATATTTTAACCATCTTGACTTCCTTGAACAGGGATGAAAACAGTGGTGTGGAATGGGGAGCACTACTTTCTCACGCTTGCTAATTTGTGGGCAAACTTAGTAAGCTGCAACCCTCCAAATTTGCCACACATACATGTTGGATGATGAGGTTGGAAGGATGAGTTGAAAATGTTCACTAGCAGCTTTTTGGCCGGAATGTAGTTGTCTAATTGAGTGCAATTGTTTTGTTCATGATGAGGCTTCTAGGGCATAAGCCACAGTTGCACTGTCACAAGGATACCACTCGGGGAAGAAAAGATCCAAATGGTGCCTCCTTGAAACTCGATCTGATATTCAGGTACCAAGCCAGCATCTTTATTGGTTGTCATTCTTTACATCAAGGCTCTAGCTAAGCAATAGTTGTTTTGGTGTGTTATTTAGTTGTGAAATGGGTGGATCATACAACACCCATATACCTAGAAATAGGATTTTGGCATGTATACGTATATAATAATTTGTTTCTCTAGATCCACCTCCCATTCTACCTTTTTCATGTTGTATCACGGGTTCAGTCATAGTGCTGCTTGTTGAGCGCTACATTCTTTCAAGTGACCAGAGACATTTTTTCAGTCAATTAATAAAGTGCATCAATTTTATTGTATAAAAAAAACAGATTTTCTTGCTCGAACATGTTTGTGACATTTTCCAGAAGGTGCCTGCATACAGGACCTTTTCAGCATGCTAGAATGAAGATTAGAAATATGAACTTAACCACTCTGATAAAGAATTACTACTGCTCTGCCTGTTCTACTAGTTAATTGCTGATGCAATATTATCTGGGACTTTCAACTTATTTATATAAAGAAGGCATGCATATTTTGCCGGCGGAGGACCTCCTTCTCATAAAAGAGGGTAGGACGATTTGGAAGTCAACTAGCCTCCATTATCTTTACAACTTCTAGCATAATTTGGAAATAGGTCTATGCTTTTTCATTTTTGGCAGGAGCATAGTGTTAAACCTAGGATTGAGTACCATAAGCACCGATCAAATTCTTCGCTCTTGGTTTGAATCTTAGGTCGGCTCTCTACATCCAAACTGGTGCATTCAAGAGAAATTCACCTTCTTGTGGCTACAAGCACGTTGAAAATCTTGGTCGGCAAGTTTCGATGCATAGAAAATGAGCACCTAGGGATCTATGTTATAGATTGATTAAATTCAAACCTAGAGAGGCTGTTTAGATGTAACGTCAAAAGGTAATGGTCCGCGACGAGTAGATTTATTTCTCAATCAAGATTTTAATTATTAGTTGGTAAGTAGTCTCCTGCATTATTATTGTGTTTTAGGAGTCAAGGATGGGAGATAAGTACATTTGACTGCGTGTGTAGCATAGTGCTTGTTTTAATAATAATTAAAAATCCTTGCTTCCCCTCAATCAAGCGTAATCCAAGGGTCCACAATCACGTTGATAGGGCTCATGCAAGTGATGTTTTCACATATACTTGCAGACATGACTGTGTTTCAATTTGTATCTATGCTTTTGCATTTTCATATTTTGTTTTGTGCCGAAATGGATCATACTCTCCTCCTCTCCCTTTTAGAGAAATGTCAGCTTTTCAAATCAGTCATGGGTCTCCATCCATCCGGTGGAATCCACTAGCGCCATCGCCATCGCCATACACTAGTGGTCCTCAACATGATTGTCAAATCCCACCTGACTTAAGATATCATGAGTTGCTAGATTATAGAATCAACTCTCATGAATCATCGGATTAATATGGATTTAAATCATGTTTGGTCACATTAACTAGGTTTTATCGAGAGTTAATATCTTGTTTCATTCGAGCTCTGAATTCTAGGTTTTTCATGCTAATCTATCAAGTAATACCGGGTTTACTAACTAGGTTGCCGGCATGAGAAGCCACACTGGATGTGACTATACTTGGTGTGTCCTCGTCTCGAAGCTAGGTCATGTATAGCGTGTCGGCATTCAGAAATTATTGCGAAAGAACACGATTGGCTTGTCCACTGTTGAAGAATTTAAAGACAGAAAAAGAGCGTTGTCGGCTCCTTCTAGGATGCTTCTAACTGTAAGAGAAGATGGTTGGCATGTCAAGTAAGGAATGCAACAGGGC
>Ga0325400_1002471_pt1 | contig 16243 bp, 10 predicted proteins | sample PopdelMetagenome_2_FD_205662 | JGI IMG/M metagenome (GOLD analysis project Ga0325400, IMG submission 205662) | Populus deltoides microbial communities from Bellville, Georgia, United States - Xylem-PdKOR-R1 | ecosystem: Host-associated > Plants > Phyllosphere > Stem > Wood/Secondary xylem... | reverse complement strand
GTTATTGTGCTATTCTTTTTCATCTGATTGTTCATTCGTAAGTTTATTAATATCTATTCCAGTAGTTTGCTTTTTTCTTCATTCAAATGAAATGATAGGTTTATTGAACTTGCCGTGATGCAAAAAACTTTTTTTTTTATTGGAATTTTTTAATATATTGTTATATTATAAAATGTATAAAAATAAATATTTCCTTTTTTTTGGTTAATTATTCTCAACTTTAAATATATTAATTTTAAATACAAGAATAAATAGCACAAGGGACGAGAGATCTTTTCAATTTGGGAAAAAGAAATCCTATTTCCAGTGAATGGACATCATGATTGAAGCATGGCAGTCTGTTTGTATCAAGCAATTTCAATCCTGATTACACTTTATCCAAATCCAGATTCGGCTTCAACTTGAAACACTCTTAGCAGAGAAGGCCCGGTTGGCACATGAGAACTCAGTCTATGCTCGTGAGAACCGCTTTTTGAGGGAGGTTGTTGAATATCACCAGCTTACCATGCAGGATGTTGTGTATTTGGATGAGGGCACTGAAGAAGTAACTGAAGTTTATCCCATCAAGGTTGTCTCCAACACTCCCTCCATCCCGTCAACGTCGCCCCCTCCTTTGCATACTGAGGCTTCCCTTGGTACAAGTCTGCCTGTGACTCGAGACATCTTGCCTCATCCTGTCCCCCCACCAGGGTCTGTGGAGGTTTCCAAAAGTGCTGCATCACCAAATTCATCTACCTCGACATCAATTGCAGCAGATCCTAGAAAACACTCAAATCCTACTGTTTGAATGGCAATGCTCCATACTACTCTTTTATCTTTTTGGACAAAAGTTTGAAATTGTAACAGCATGGTTTGTCCTTGATTCCTTGTTATTCATTGTCAGCCTTCCGATGCTGGCTGATGCTCATGTAAATTTGCTATGATGTACTTTAAACTTGTTCTTACGTTAGAACTACAGCATTTCTTCAGATTTTGGCCGAGAGTATTTTTCCGGTGAATTTAATTATATATTCACGGTGGTGTAAAGGATTCATGTGACGCCAAGCTGGTCATGTCAAAGCTTTCTCAGAGCATCACCAATTGTGCTACATTTTACAGTGCTGTTCTAAAGCTACTGGATCAAGGAATTCAATGACGGAATGTGTCTCTGGATGCGGCATGCTTTGTTATAATGCCATTGCCTGAGGTGTAAATATGAGGAGAACGTGTGGTGTGGGTACACGGTGCTGTGGGGATACAAACTGTAGGGGTGTGGGATGGGATCTGACAATAGAGTATACGATTTGTAAATCCTTGTAACTGAGGTTTAGATCAGAACCTTATTATATCTGAATCCCCAGCTCACAGGACTAACACACTGTTTGGGAATGTGACGTATCACGTTTTAAGAAAATATTCAATTTTTATTTTGTTTAATTTTTTTTTAATATATCTTCACATCATTGTGCTGATATTAAAAATAATTTTTAAAAAATAAAAAAATATTTCTTTTAAAAAATATTTTAAAAAATAATATGTACCACACAAATATTCTTTACTCTTTAAATGTTCGACGTTGCATTTTCTTTGGGCATTTTGAGGAACCTCACGACCATGACTTGCATTTTCTTTGGGTATTTTGAGGAACCTCACGACCAAGACTTGGCTTGGGACATTTTATTTTGGTACTTTAAATTAAAATTAAAAACAAAACAGATTGACATGAAGAATTCACTGTGTATTCCTTTATAAATGTTACTATTCACTGTAATAGTATAATTAATATTTTTCTCTTCCATCAAAAAAATCAATAAATTTTTACGTCATATAGTAATATTTTATATATTTTAATGGTAACAATTAAATAAAAATAAACTAATAATATGCTTGCATGAAATTAAATTTTAACAGGTTTATATGAAAATCACATTAATAAGCGTAAGAAATTGAATGAAAAAATTCATTAACAAGTCCAAGATGCAAAACAAGAGAAGATTTAGGTTTTAAGAATTTATTTTAATGTTTATTGTTAAATCTTTATATCTTACTCAATAGCAAACTAAAATGAACTCATATTTTACATTGCATGCATAAATAAGATTGATATACTATTAATCAGTTCAAGTCTTACCAGGTTTGAAACTGTCAAAACTAATTTTACAGGAATCGGTCAATCAAATGATATGGTCATTTGAACTGGTCGACTACTTTAACATCAGAGGTATTTCAACATCTATAAACAACTATTTTATTTTGAAAACATATATATATATATATATATATATATATATATATATATATATATGCAAAATAAATAAAATTGTCTGAACATACATGATATAAAAGTTATTCCAAAAGAAAAATCAACTAAAAATCATCAATCCTAACATACTCTAAATTGTGCTAAATTAAATCTTTATATTCTAGCACAAGAGTATAAAATCTCATATTTATTACGGTTACACACCTTCAATCATCCTAAGTGCTATAGAAATAATAGTTTTCAATTGTACAATTTACTCTTTGAGATAATGAATCTTGTTCTAAACAAATCATAATTGTAAACACTTGAGAGTATAGATAAACTCTTGACATTGGTAATGTATTGTTACCAATTTTTTTTTTTAAAGAAAGAACATTTTCAAGTGGTATAATTGCTTGATGTCAATTCATTAAGGGTATTGTATCTTTTACTTGGAACAATAAAAAAAATACAATCCTCAAGTACGGTTAGTAGTTGAGGTGTGAATGTAGACTTGCCGAACCACATTAAAAACATAGTCTCTTTTTACTTTAAGCACTTTAATTATATTGTTGATTATTATGTTATATATGCCTAGTGTTTTTGTTTTTATTATTTAACATAATTAATGTAACATCTAATTTACCTCTCTTAGGTTTGGTCTTTTTATCTTTCAAATGCACAATTAAATAATTATTTTTAAATTTTTTTTTAATCAAGAACAAGTCAATATTTTTTATCTTTTATATGCATTGTGTAAAACTATAAATATTATATTACCCTAGAAAATTTTGTTAAAAAGCTGATTGGGGGTAATCTGATTGTTTTACATTTTAAAAGAACAATGTAAAGACCATGTTATTCTTCCTGTTTGGCTCTACGGTTCAACCTGCTTTTGACCAAATTTCATTTTTTTTTGCTAAAATTGAGTGCGGTTTGTATTTTTTGGATCATTTTGATGTGCTGATGTCAAAAATGATTTTTAAAAAATAAAAAAAATCATTGGCATGTATTTCGGCACGAAAAGCTATTTGAAAAGCAACCACTACCACACTGCCAAACACCTTCAAAAACAATTTAACAAGCTTGCTTCCTGTGGCTTTTTTTTTTAACAATTTCAAATTGGTTTTTTAGCCATTAACAAGTTGACCTGGGAGTAATTTTTCTTTTGAGAAACATAAATATTGTTTTTTTTAAAAAATAATTGTTGGTGTGTGTGTTGTCGTTCCAAATAAAAACACTTTCTTTTGGGGTGACATTGGAAGCGTTACATAGTGAGCTTTCTGTTGGTGCCACCCGTGTAAATGATGAATCAATGCTTAAGTTTTGATGAACTTTTTTTATACCACCTTTTCTCCCTCTTTTCTCCTTGTTAAAATATAAAGATGTCCTTTTATTTATATTTTGTATCCAATTTAATCCTCATTCTTTTGATTTCTATTTGTTTTTATTTGTTTTCAATCTTTTTTGATTAATTTTTTCTTCAATTTCATCCCTCATCATTTGGTTTCATTTAATTTTTATATCAAATTTGATCCTTATTCTTTTGATTGTTATTTTTCTTCCCTTTCCTAATTGAATTTTGTTTTAAATTTCTTTTTATATATTTTGAAGATTAACACAAGTTGATTTTAATTTTTTTTAGGTCCATTAATTTTTTTTAATTTTTTTCTTTAATAATTAACTTACTGGGAATTGATCTTCATATTTTTTTTTATTTTTTTTTTCATTGAGTTATTTCAATTATGTGTCTAGAATCACAGGCACCTATCTAGTCAAGAACTAAAAGCACTTCTGCAGCCATATTGCAAGGTGCATTACTGACTGTAATTGCTGCAATAGCATAATACATAGAATAGATTTCTCGAAAAAGAATGACGCCATGATGGTTATTGACGGAGAATAATTGGAGCTTGGAAGGGTTCCATCTGTGGTTCAAAGATTATAACTACGTTGAGATGGCCGGGAGATCTACCTAACCTCTGGATTACAATAAATAGGAGGGTGTCAACATTCATGTGGAGTGAACTGTCAGCACTCAGCAGTGCTTCAAAAAGAAAAGAAAAAAAACAAAAAAAGAAAGAAAGAAAGAAAAATGTCCCCTAATATTTACTGATAACACATATGCACTGTATCTGTGAAAAGGAGTAGGCCTATGGCTTTGAAAGGTGGAAGTGACTCTAGCTTAAGAGCAAGCATCATATCTTAGAATATCTGGAAAAACAAAACTGGTTGATCCATCACTGTATGATTTAATATCTGCTGGTTTGATCAATGCTCTGCATAATGGACACGTCCTTTCTCGATCAAACCTGAAAATGCCAAGGATACAGGAAGCAGCAAGAAAACAGAAATTCTCCATGTAAAAACAGCATAAGAAAGGTAACATGCTTCTCAAATTCGAAGACTTTTAGCACTTGTATACAAATTTGTTTTTAGCCTTTTGCTGATTCAGAAACAGCTAAAAGCAATAAATCTGGTATCATCTTCTTATTGTTTATCTATCTCAATATTCCTAGTTCACAGGAAGATACAAGAGATTTCAGAAGTATAACTAGACAATGATGCAATTTTATTGAATCCGTAATCAAGTCAATGGAGGGAGAGAAAAGAGCACCATGTAACCGAAATAATGCATCTGTGTAGATAGATATGATCCTCATAAATAAAGAGAGGATGAAGGTGGAGAAAATGACCATTCAGATACACAATCTTCACAGAATGTGTTTACAACGTAGTGAAATGGGCGCTTGGGCGTCTTCTCCTGGCAAATGGCACAGAGATCTCCCACTGCTTTGACCTGCAATTTAGTGACAAAAACTTAAAATGTGCGAACACTTGTGTGCAAGAAAAGAATAATACCAATACAGAGGATCCATAGATATAATATAGCAAACCAATTAATGATGAGCAAAGTAATGATAAACCCAAAAATTAAGTTGGAAAGTTCACATGCCATGGTATTCTTCTATGGAAAATTTGTTGCCAGAAGTTTGAATGTTCACAGGCAAACAATGGAATCTTGTAGAACTGGATATTTATTGATAAAACTACCCTCAAAAGTCCAGCCAAAGCATAGCACGGCTACATGTTTGGCATGAACCTCAGTACAAGTAATGCCAAGAAAAAGAGGCATTAATAACCAGCCAAAATCTGCATGGCTTTGCCCAGAAGTTCTTGTTCACAAGTGCCTAGCAGATTCATCTCAAGATCACTTAACTATGAAGAGACGGTTTTTCCACCCTTAACCGAGGAAAGGAATTGCAGTCAAAATGTTCAGATGTGGCATAAGAACCATAGTACATTTCTTTAAGTGGCAAGGTCCGCCATGCAGTAAAGAATAGTTGAACCTAGGTACGAAAGTGATCAAGAAGATGTCAATAAACTATGGTTTTAGTATGGTACTAGAAATATAGCAGATTACATAAATGAGAGCATACCTTCCATAGAACTGTTGTAAGCTTGACGGTTAAATATAACCCTGTGATTAATGATGAAAAAAAGCTTCCATATTCCTTGTTTAAAAAGAAAAGATACCAAACAGGTGTTGGCAACACGGCACGATACAATATCAGCAAATTCTCCACCAGAGTTAGCATTTGACTCTGTAAAAGCAAAAGACTTGAGATATATGTAAAATGATACATAAGACAGGAGAAAATTGTATGCATATAGAAATTTAAAATTCGATGATGCAAGTAACCTGTTTACGGTAATTGTGGCCTCTGCCATTCTTGTAATACAATAAAAGCATTTTGAAGACCATTGCTACCTCCCGCACCAAACCATCTGAAAAAGAGGAAAACAACATCATGGAAAACATACATGTCGAGGAAAAGATCAAAGTGACAAATTGTGATTAACTTTCTCATGGCTCAAAAGAAACTAAACAGTAAGTCGTGACAAAGCCAACGGAAAGACAACAAGTGACTGCAAATTTGCAGACGCATAAGAAAAATCATTCCACGCTGAGGATTCCCATGACTTACAGGCCCAGCACAATTTCAAAGGCACACAATTGTAAAGACTGATAACAGGTGCTCACCATTCACAATGACGATAAACACAGCACGCCATAAAGGAGGTGTTGTGGTTGGAAGAAGTAAAACCAATAGATATAGAAGGTCACCATTCCTATGCCACTAATATATTGACATCGTATGAAGAATCAACATTACAGTCATGCCTACGAGAACAGACTTCTCCCCCCCCCCCCCCCCTGCAGAAACCAGTCTTTCATAGAGTTAGAAACATGAGAAGATATTCAAGGTCATATATCTGTTGCCTTTAAATATATTCGTTTTATTTGAATCAGAAAAACTATGAAAAATGGAAATGAGAATACAAGTTACAGAATCTTTAGGGCTGTCTGCTTCCTTAAAATATAATTTGATTTAAACAAGAATGCAGCAATCCACAATGCAACGCCAAAGCCTGAAATAGATGCAAATCCAAAACAAATAATTTGATTGTACATCTAAGAAAGCAATATAATCTCTACAACTGAAAATCTCTTAATCTCTAAACAAGATTAATGCTTTATATAACAATTCCAAAAAGAGGGTAACATTATCTTTACTTCACTCGTGAATTGGAAAAGAGAAAACGAAAGAAAGAATCAGGAGAAATGCCTTGCAAATGTTGGCGGACAAAAACAAGCAGCAGCAGCAAAGAAAATGGAAGAACGTGCTCAATCCACCTAGCTAAGTTCTGGATATCGTATCTCTGATAAGAAGTAGATGACGACGACGACGACGACGGTAATGATGAATCTATGTCAATCCCAGAAGACCCATCAGAAACAGTGCTCACAGAATTCACATTGCTTTCCATAACCCCATCTCGTTGACCATATGGTAATTCCTCAACATTTGGAGAAGCATTGGATTCATCATCACGATCATTCTCTGCAGAGCCGATTATCCTAATTGTAACCTCTTGGTGACCAGCAGCAGCAGCAGCAGCAGTAGATGGAGAAGGAATCAAATGCTCCCTTTCTTGAGAAAAATTGGAGTTGTTTCCTCCTAGGATACCCGAGTATTCCAAAAGGGTTGTTAATGGAGCATGTGTCAAATTTGATGCTGCTATATTGATTCCTTAACTTCTTGAATTGTTTCCGCCGCCACCACCACCACCACCACCACCACCACCAGCATCACCACCACCATTACTAATATTACTGCTGCTTCCTAAAGAAGAATTCCTATAGATTTCACCAGAATTGCCTACACCACAACTCTCCATACCTTTTCCTAATCTTTTCCCACTATAAATGATATACAAAGAAAGGAACTTTATGACAAAGAATGAAACTTTAATGCAAAATTAAAGTGGAGGGATGGATATCTGAAAACGGGTATGCTTCGTCTTCCCACAAGCTGGATACAGCAGCAGCCGCAGCATTTATCTTCTTCTTAATGCTTCCATTGACGCACTTTCTGTCCTTATCTGAAACAGCTTTCCGGCTACGCGCCTACGATTAATTCCTATAAAAATAAAAAAAGAAAGAAAATGGGGGTCTTTGTCTATACAACATCTGCTGAAATCTGACCTTTCTCTGATTTTATCTTGATTAGGATTGGGAAAGGAGGAGGAAGAGGATACAGCTTTTCCTATAGAGACGAGTTGATCATCAGACAGGGAAACATAAGCTTCAACTACACGGACATTTCAACTAACATAGATTCCCTACCCCCCCCCCCCCCCCTCGTCTTCTTCTCTCCCTCGCACACACGTTTTGAAGCTGCTTTCTTTTCTTTTCTTTTCTTTTTTTTGTTTTTGGGGTCAAATTTACCTCCACCTACTTACTCAGTATAATAATGGTGTTCAACTATGGTGAGCACAGAAATCAACTCTTCCAGAGGTGGTCGAGTTCAACTCTTTATCGATGATTTTGCACAGTACAACATATGAAACTGCTTTTTTGAAGTATATTTGAGTTAAAAATATATTAAATCTAAGATTTTTAAAATAATTTTGGACGATTTCAATATCTCCAAGTTCAAGTGCTCTTGAAACGTTGTCAAGATCTTCCAATCTTAGACAGAAGAACAACTTATCATATCCAGAATTTAATACATTCTAAGCTGTCAAAGGATCCTAATAAGAATTATGAATCTTTTGATTCCACCAAAAGAGAGAGATGGATCTGAGATCATATTTGGTTCACATCAATGTCAAAGAAGAGTTCAGAAGAGGAAAGTTACTGTTGAATATATAACTCAACGCACAGTGCCCTCACCACAAAAAAGATAAGAGGAAGAGAAGGAAAAAAAATGTGAACTTTCAATCTGGAAATCACACCACACCTTTGCCTATAGTGTACGGAAAAGCTACAAGCTATTGTCGAACTTGATGATGGGCCCCCACCCTACATTGAGTTTACTCTGCAAAACCCAGGTACATGGGTGGTAGCCATCAATCTTCCTTGATTATTTAAAAAAAAATAAAAATTAAAGTAATATTTCAATTCTTAAGAAAATTAAGATCTGAAAGAAAAGAAAAAAACTGGAATTTACTGCTTAAATGTACTACTTTTTTATTGGAAGAACTAAGAACTTAGTTTTTTTTTATCTTTTAAAATTTATATCTGGAAAAAATATTTTGGAGGCTTTTCACTATTCATTATTTTTCATGTATAAATAAAATAAAATGATAAATAATACAATATTTTCTTTTATATACAAGTATTTTTTAGCCATGGCAGAGGGAACTTGGACCCAAACAGTCCTGGACTTGTTTTCTCATCCATTTATAATTGACGCAACTATATACTTCCTTGATTAGCCTTCCGAATATCTACATGACTTTATCTTTTGGGGCCAATTGTCCACTTGCTAAGTCGGCTTAGGCTTACTCGATGTTTACCAGTACTGGAGGACACAAGATTATTAGTAGTGGCTAGTAGTGGTTACTTGAGAGCAGCAATGATTGCAACAGAGCCTTCCATGGTACTCAACTCGTGAAACCATCAGTCACATATGGTTGGCTGGTTTCTCTGAACACTTCAATTTTGAAGCCACGCTGTGAGGATATATACCTCGAACAGGCATAGTCCATGTAGAAATTGACGAGTGCTCTTCAGTATTGTATAGCTCAACAACTGTAGCTCAAATTCTATTCATCAACAGCAATGGCAAGCAACTTCTTGCGGGAGAAAAAAACGGCAATCAGCGTTGTCAGTGTATCACCATACAGCATCAGAAATCAGAAACGACAACTTGTATAGTTTAAGACCAGCAGACAAAATACAGACTACGTACCGCCTTCCTTTTTCTTTGATGACAAATAATTCAGGCCCACACCCTATTAGGTGCATGCCAAATACGTAGTCGGTCGGTGTGATTGCCAATTGAGACGGATCCATCTGGTGAACCATAAAGGATGGAGGGTGCGAGTTCATGTACATCCGTGGGCAGTAGAACTTGATTCATGATATCAAAAGCTCTTACCATCACCATCGTGCTTGTTTTCCATGAATATTCCTTCATCGGCTATAATCAATGTTGACGTAGACCAAAATCTATATCATGGATCATCTTTTGAGTTACATTTTCTTGTTGGGGCATCATTTGCAACCCAAAATAATGCCCATATGATGGATACGTTGGATTTCATTGCATTACACGGCATTATAAAAGTGCAAGATTTGCCCATGGCTTCTCGTGATCAACACATTATTGTCCCCGGCACAACATGCACTGCCATGTACTTTTCAAGCAGGCCTCATAGGAATCCTATGCTCATTTTCAGTACCCGTGCCTTGTGATATCAAGATTTTTCTCAGTCTACCAGGATTAAGTATGTCTCTCCGAAACCATAGTCGAATATGCGGGATTACAAGAGACTGCATTTTTCTCAAGAAATGTGATATTTCCAAGGGAACAGTTGGTTGATGAATCGGAAGCAGGCGGGCAACAGTTGTGCAAAGAGAAATCTGGATTAGTCCTAGACAGTTGGGGACTAGTCTACTCCATTATTGGATCGATGCACTCCTGCTGGGTGGACTTGCAGGTTGGTGGGAGATGCTCCTGATTGTTGTAAATGATTCACGTGGCAATGGAAATGGGTAGAGGGCAAAAAGAGGATCCACCGATAGGCCAAATTAAGCAGTACGTCCTACTTGAGCTAAGACCATATAGGCTTGTTGGTCCAACGCTTTCATCTCTTTTCATGTGATAATGATTATCATATATTAAAACATAAATAAAGCGAGCATTAATAAAGTAGAATCATTTCAGGTTGTATCGTGGAGGGCGTGTTTGGGAGTGACTGAAAGAAATTAGCAGCAGCAGCATGTCACAACACAAGCATACATCCCTCCCTTTCTAGATTAATAAATATGTTAGCTAGTTGTCAATATATAAAGATATATATGTGTGTGGTTCACAGACACCAAGTTCCTTCCTCAGCTGGCCAGTTTCGTCCTGCTCTTGATTATTAGCTGCATACATTTTCCTTGGTTTGCTTCGTAGAAAATGACATCCTTGATAGCGGCTCCAGATTCCTTAGCAAGGACCTCAAATTTCAAACTCAATAAATCAATAAAAGATGCATCTCTATTTGACCACCGAATCTGTTCTTTTAATTCCATCCAAAAATAATTAAATTGGATTTGATTATGGAGTTTTAATGAAATATTATATTTAACATCATCTCGGGTGTTAATAATTAAATTCTAAAAAAAATTCAATATTTAAAAGAAATATAAAAACAAATTAGAGACCAAACCCTTTTAGTTTATTCCTATTTAAAAATTAATATTAAAACTAATTTTTTAAAAATATTTTTTAATCGTTTTTTTCTCTTTTAGAGATCATGGAAAGAATAAGATTGAATATCATAATTGAATTTAATACAAGAAATAAGAATAATTTAAAAATAAAATAAAACAAATTTTAAATTCAATTATAATAAAAAACTAGTTATTATAGCAATTTGTATCTTTAACCAAGGAAATGAAAGGGCAAGTACAAGAGAGAGAGAGAGAGAGGGAAGCTTTAAGACAAGATTGACCGACTTAAGGGAAGCCTTTTCCTTTGCAGAATCCAATATAGGAACTGTTGGCGGTAGGAGCGATGGATAGATAGATCCTCTTACCATTCATTCCAAAGGTGCAAATATTCAAAACCCAACATGACAAAGCTGCACCAATCCCCTCTTGGCCTCAGGTTTCTGACTTCGATCTCCCACATCCACGTATGTTTCTTACGTTAATAGGTATCCCTATATAATAATATAATATAATTAACTTTCCTGTAAAAAAATAAAATCCTCATAATATTATAAAATTATAGCAACAAAGTAAACAAAAGAGAAAGGGATCCACACTCATTAAGGTATAAGAGTTGGTATCAAAATCATTAATTTTGTCTAAAAAGCTAAAAAAATCCACACTGAGACCTCTCACCTTTCTCTGCAAATCTTTTCTTTCTTTTTAACTGTCCATCTATGTGTCCCTATCACTCTATGATTTGTTCATGGTGATTTCAATCCATTCCTTGCACCTGTAAAAACTTTTGTTGAGTACATGGGAAAAAAAAAAAAAAAAGAGAAGCAAGCAAGCAAGAAAGAAAAGCCTTGAAGCCTTTAAAGCTCTGCTCCCATATTTAAACCCCACCATTAATACTACTGCACTACTAAAAGCCCACCACCATTTATTACTCACCTTTTTTCTTCTCCTCCTTCTCAACTTCTTCTTCTTCTTCTCATATTTCTCTTGTTTGTCTGTGTTTTGTTTCACGATTGTCAATAAGAATCATCATCATGTCAGGCTTCTACACACATAACTTTTCACCTGTAAGAGCATCTCCACATGTAAGAATAACCCCTGATGTTGACAGGTACTTGTTTTCCTTTTCTGTTTCAATTTCCTTTCACCTTCTTTATCTTTGTTTCATAGTTTTGATTGATTTTTTTTACTGGGTTTTGTTTTCTTTTTGTTCCCAGTGGTCAATATTTGACAGAGCTGCTAGAGGAGCGCCAAAAGCTTGGACCTTTTATGCAAGTCCTTCCCATCTGTAGCCGGCTTTTGAATCAAGGTTCTTTATTATCTTCTTTAATCTCGATCTGTTTGATTCTTTTTTCTTTTCGCCTTCTTGATTCTGGTGCTATAAAGACTGCCCCTCTTGTTTATAGTTGTTATATGCAGGAGGAAAAAACCAGAAAACATTAGTTTTTTTACTTTTAAAATTCAATTTTCTGTTACTGCCGCTTCTTGAATGTTGGAGTCCTCTTTGTAAATTGCTTTTGATGGATGATGTATATGTATGGTTCTCCTGAAATTCTATTCTTTTGATTTTTACATAATGTTAGTCAAGCTACTTCTTGCAAAATCAAGTGATTTATCATGAATGAATCTAGGAACTCGCATCTCTACACTCTACTATGCATTGATTGTTTTACACTGTGGTTTCCATGGATGAGAATACGCTAATAATCATTAAAATAAACACTAATCAGAGTAACTTACATGTAATGTTAAGGTTGCCGACCTTAGTTTATCTTGCTGAAAAGCAATTTATATCATGCCTAGCTGTTTCTTGGATTATTGAGATGTAGTAGGAGGCATGAGAGTTGGTTTATGTTCTTTGTGCATTGTAAAATCAATCATAGTAACGAATCATGGTCTAAAACATCCAAGCAAACCAGCTTTCAGGAGTAGATTTCATGTCTAATTAATTTCAATTATGCAATAATCCAAAGTGATTTATCTCACAAAAATGGGAATGTCATACTAGAAGTGCACATAAAGCATCAAACTTTCGATTGCAAAAACCCTCAATTGTATTTGCTTGTGATAGATCACCATTTGAATCAGTCTAAAATGGATTTCATAAATCAATATTGTGTCTTTCTCTAGCTGAGCTAAGGCAGTGTTGGCTTATTGTGTCTGTTGATTACTAGTATTGATAGTGATTCTGGGCAGCCGTGTGGTTGATGTGTGTGTGTGTTGCTCACAAATCAGTCAACATACTTTGATCACTTAAATTTTAACTACAAAAGCTTCAACTTGAGAACACATGGTTCAGTATTTTCATTCTGTTAATCTATCGGAAGAGAAATTTTAGTTATTCCTTATGTTAGCAGAGATATTGAGGGTTTCTGGAAGGACCCCCAACCAGGGGTTCGGTGACTTGGACAGACTGCAATATGGAAGCCTAAGCCCTATGGCTTCTTTAGACATGATTCCGAATACTATAGGAGCAGGCTTCAATGGGTGGAATGGACTCCAACATGAAGTATGTATTTCAACTACTCATCTTCTGCTTGGGATTCCTGTCAATAATATTTTCATATTCTAACCCATATACTTGGTTCTGTTGTCAAATTCTAGACCAGAATGTTACTTCAACAAAATGCATGGTAATTAACTTATCTAGAATAAGATATAAAAACAGAAATGAGAGTGCAGTACTGGTTTTCCTCAACATGATGCTTTCTTTTTTATAATTGAACTAGACCAGAACTGCTGGTGGTTGATTAAGCTTTGTTTTTAGAGGGGTACTTTTCATCAAGAACCTAGTTTTGGCAGGTTCAAAATGGTCTGGTTTTTTGCCCCGCTCAGCAGATGAATCTTCTTTAGTTAGTAAAGTTTTTGTTTTCTGCCATTTTGCTTAATTTTCTTGAGTTTCAGCACGTGTGTATTCTGATCTGTCTAAAAGCTGTAGAAAAATGCTTGTTGGTCAAACTAAGCAAGCTCCAGTCTTCATCACTAGCAGAAAAGTGGATGTCTTACGTCTTACCTACGTGCTGACTTACCATGGTTTTGAAATCGAATGCATTTTCTGTTTCATTCTCATGGAATATTGGTCACAGTAGTATGAACTTACAGCCTCATCCTAATTACGTGACAGAGAATTGGACCACAGGGGATGGGTATAGACTGGCAAGCAGCTCCAGCAAGCCCAAGTTCTCATATTGTGAAGAAAATATTGCGCTTGGATATTCCAGTTGATAGCTATCCAAATGTAAGCGAAGCATCTACTTTGGAACATAATATATGTGTGTGTGTGTGTGTGTGTGTGTATTTCAGTCTAAGGCTATAATGTACTAAATGCCTAATTTCTTGGTGGATTTTAGTTCAATTTTGTTGGACGGCTTCTAGGACCTAGGGGCAATTCATTAAAGCGAGTGGAAGCTTCTATGGGCTGCCGTGTGTATATTAGAGGAAAAGGTTCCATAAAGGACCCTGAGAAGGTACCATTTTTTCCCCTTCAGAATAATGTTCAGCTTGGGATTGGCCTTTTCAATTCCCTTGGAGGCTTTCAAATTTTTTGCGGATCCCTTTTTATGGTCAAATCCATCAAAAGTCATAATTCAGTTATTGCTAAGCTTCAAAAACGTTCAGCATGATTTTCACTGTTTTAACAGTTTTTTCATTTTTTTTACTCAAAAGGAAGAGTCTTTAAGGGGAAGACCAGGTTATGAGCATCTAAGTGAGCAGCTGCACATTCTAATTGAGGCTGAGTTACCTGCCAATGTTATCGATACAAGACTGAGACAAGCACAGGAAATCATAGAAGAATTGCTCAAGCCTGTGGTATCTCTTCGAATCTTTTCCTTCTGCTGTATTATCTGGCTTTTCTAGCAGTTTGTGGAATATTACTCTTATTTGATTCATTATATTTTCTTTCTGTCAACATGCTGATCACACAGTTATAATTTGTAGACAATTTGCTGTGCCTTTGTTGTTGTTCTTTTAATTATGGTCAGCATATGATTAATGATGACTGCATACATCAATTCTATTTTAGTAAGTGGTGCTGACCCTATGGAACAGTTATGCTATCAGTGTGAGATGACCACTAGAAGACATCCCTTGCAAAATTGTACTGCTATAGATGCACTCTTTTAAGGAATCCTGACGACTCCTCTCCTGCTTTTGGTATTAATATTTCATGAATTCCACCAGCATACTTGTGTATGGCAGGCTTGACAATGCTAGCGTTTGAACATCCATGTCTTCGATGTCAAAAACATTTTGCTGTCCTACCAGACATTCACTTTCCCGTGTCATTCAATTTGTAGGATGAATCTCAGGATATCTACAAGAGGCAACAGTTGAGAGAACTAGCACTGCTGAATTTGAGTTATAGGGAGGAGAGCCCTGGTCCGAGTGGTAGCGTCTCTCCCTTCACATCAAGCGGGATGAAGCGTGTCAAAACTGGTCAATAACACTTCATATGACCCAATCTCCCCACTGGTTTCTCTTGAACACTTCATGTGCTTGTCAATTCTGTACAGCTACAAAGAAGTATGGTTTGCTGAGTTGGATATGAATTGAAACAGGTTATTCTTTGTTAACAAAAACATTAACAAGGGAAAGGAATAGAAATTCATTTTTCATAGTTGGTTAATGAAATTGTTTGCAGTTGTAAAAGTATAAATAGAACAGTGATTTACATTTGTTCTGTAATTAAAATCAGCATTTTTGCTAAACTAGTCTGTAATATAATGCCAATAGTGCAACTGCAACATCTGTTTTCTTTCTTAAGGGGTGGAATGAAGGAAGGTCTAGTTTATTTTTGCTTTTTTCCTCTTCTTTTTTGCGTTCTTTCATCTAGTTTTGTGCATGCATAATGTATTGTAGGAACAATCGTTTAGGGCAAAATTATCTGAATGGTGGTTGTCCATGTTGCTTTGCATTAATTAGCAAATCCTTTTTTTTCCCGTCATGATTGGCTCTCCATAGCATTAGCAGCACCACTGTTGCTTGCCACCATCTCAACCTCATTTAGTGGCCATAGAAGTGCAGCAAGCACTAGAGCAATTTCATCCATTTGCAGAAGTGAGGGATGGGTCGGCCAGTCTACCTTAACTCTTTGTATGAAAGTAGCAATGCTGATGGATTTGCCTTTACTTCTGTTTTTCTGAAGCAAATTGGTTGAGGTTTTGAGCTCGCCACTAATTCGGCTCTGTTTGGGATCCTGTTTTCAAAACCATGATTTTGAAAAGGCATCAAATTTCAATTTTATCAAAACCAAGGTTTCTAGTGGAATGAGTTTTCAAAGCTATGGTTTC
>Ga0325400_1002469_pt1 | contig 16249 bp, 14 predicted proteins | sample PopdelMetagenome_2_FD_205662 | JGI IMG/M metagenome (GOLD analysis project Ga0325400, IMG submission 205662) | Populus deltoides microbial communities from Bellville, Georgia, United States - Xylem-PdKOR-R1 | ecosystem: Host-associated > Plants > Phyllosphere > Stem > Wood/Secondary xylem... | reverse complement strand
TTTATGAATGGCAAGTTATTGAGTTGTGATTTTTTTTTATCACCTATTAACATAGGTGATGAAATCAAATGCAATGTACCATATACTATGTTACACATAAATTTATTTATCTCATTTTCTTCTCAATTTAAAAGATATTGCAAGGGAGTATGCATGTTAATTATACAATAGATGCTTAAGTGTGTAGTTGGTAATATATTGTAGAGTATTTTTTTAAAATATTTTTAAATTGAAAATGTATTAAAAAAATATTTTTTTATTTTTTTAATCTTTGATATCAACACATCAAAATTATCTAAACACACATAAAAAAAATTAATTTAATGATTTTTCAAATAAAAGATAATTTAAAAATCATTTTTAAAAACAAAAACTACCATAATGACACAATTTACTCTTACATATTAATTATATTACCATCCAAGATTTTAATAGTAGGAAGTCTACAAAAAGAAAAAAATAGGGGTGGAGCTACCCCGGGACGGAGGTATCCATTTTAGTTAATGTTTAAATACAAAAAAAAAGGATATATATAAAAAATAAAAATATATTTGATTAATTTTAAGACATGTTTTCTCATTATTTTTATTAACTTTATCTTTTTCGTTTCAAAACAACAATGAAAACTACCTAAACAATATTTTTATTAATTTAAATTAGCCATATTTATTTTTTTTGTGTTTCAAAAGATTTTTGAAAATTTTTGAATTTTTTTAATTTTTTTTAATTCAAATTAATATTTTTTTGATATTTTCAAATCATTTTGATGCGCTGATGTCAAAAATAATTTTTTAAAAATAAAAAAAATATTATTTTAATATATTTATAAATAAAAAATATTTAAAAAATAACCATAACAATACTTTCAAACAAATAAAAACACAGGTCTCCAATTTTTTTCCAAACGATAGTAACTTTTCTTGTTTTTTTTTTTTTAAAAAAAGTTTATGAGAGCAACTCTACGATTGCATGCAAAATCTTTGCACTTATAATTTTCCCTGTTCGAACATTAGCCTCTTTACAAGCACAGAGCACTCCCTCATTTAGCGCCTTGACACTTCAATTTTGTAAGATTCAGACAGCAAGACAAACCTTAGTGGACTTGAATCTGACCATGTCGTTAGTTGTCAATCAAAAAGTTAGTAATTTCAGCCCATATTCGAGGGCAGCATCGGAATATCGAGTTGTGATTACTCCATTAAACGTTGCCCTTTTCTTAATCAACAAACATTAATTACCTTGCTAATGAAGCTTATAATAATAATAGTTATTATTATAAATCAAGAAAAAACAAGAAGAGAGGAAAAAAAAACATACAGAGACAGACGTTAAAGAAGGGGAAGAAAACATTAAACAAGAAAAGTTCCTTGCTTTGACAGCAGAGACAGGGAAAGAGAAAGGAGAGAGGAGCTTATTCTCTTCTTCATAAAATTTTGGCCTTGTTGAAGGGTTTAAGCTTCTCTTTTTTATATTTTTTAAAATCAAATTCTTTGTATTGTTATTGGTTTTTTTTTTGGTGTAAATCCATTGTGGGAGCAATCAGAAGTGGAAACAGAAGTGAAAGATTTTTTTGTTTTGTTTTGGTTTTATCTATAGTAGTAGATCGAGGAGCGAACCCAAGTTTCTGATCTGATCAGTCCCGGTTAAAATGGTACTTGCTGCTTATCTTTTATTTTTTTTTCAAGTTTTGTTTTTTTTTTTGTTGTTGCAATTTCAAGCTGTGGATGCTTTAATGGATGGCTTTTCTTTTGCTTGCTGGTGGACTGATCTGTGCTTAAATTAAAGTTGAAGATGTTATCTGTTTGATGATATTAGCATATCCTGCACCCCCATTTTGCTCGAATGTTTTTTTCCTTTTTTTTGGTGATGATTTGATCTCATTGAGATATGTGCAACGAAGATGTTTTTATTTTTTATTTTTTTTAAGTGCCCATTTTAGTTCAAGAAGTAATACTAAGGGGTTTTGGACTTTTAGGTTTACCATGTTGACAAAGCTATTTATAAATTGATTAATGTAGTTTAGGTTTTAATTGAATCGATTAGCATAGATGAGATGCACAGTTTGATGCGATAATTGAGTATACTTGGATTGCTGTTGTGGATTAGTGATGATAACTGACTCAAGTTTTGGTATCAAAATAATGAACGAACGAGTCCTTTTTTTATATAATTTTAGCAACACCATTAGATGTTGTGTTCTCGTTAGATGTTACATGAATTGGAAATGGAGGCTGCATTCCATTTTTGCAATTTGTATTTGTTCATCTTTAGTAGCTCACCTCAAGTCAACCCATTTTGAACTCGTGGGCTAGGGATTACAGGGGACTCTGCTCTGGCGTCCTTTTCAATACTTTATGTATGGTTTAGTCGTCCCTGCATGATTAAAGCTTTGTGAAACACCATATTTTAATTAGTTTTTTGTTGCTGGAACCTTGAAATGGAACTGGAGGCCCTTATTTGATGCATTTTTCATCAATGGCCGTACTTAATTCAACTCTATTAAGGCCTCCTTCCTGCAAAATGTGGCAGGCCACATGAATCATTTCAGTTTCGTTCATTTTGTGGATGTAATGTATCTGTATGAAGAAGACTTGGGGGCATGTAATTGGATTTAATGGCCTCAGTTTCAGTTTTATTATTTGTTAATAACTTCATGCAACCCACACATGGCCCCTAAGAAAAGAGGCTTTGCAACAATCTCTTGCCCGGTACCCTCCAAGCCCCCTAAGAAAAAAGGTTAAGCAATAAGCACTTGCCCAGTACTCTCCAACATTTGCTTTAATTTTCTATGAGGGCTGTTGTTTCCACTATGGGATTGACATTTTGAGTATCAAGTGGAGCCAATCAAACAAATATATCAATCAACACTGCAATCTCACCATATAGAATATGGGTGTAAATGATGGAGGGAGATTGTATTTTCTGCATGAGCAACTCGAATGATGAAACAATGACAGCTGAAATGTTCCTGTAGTCTGTATCTATTGTTCGGTGTATTTAGTATACTTATGGAATTAAATGTAGAAATTATTTCTCAGTCGATTCATGGAGATTGAAAATTCTTGGTCACCATTTCGACAATCATCGATGGTATATACAGTCAAAAGTGCTCATTTACTATAACAATACCATATCTGATGCTTGTATCTTATTTGGGTGGCATAGTATGACTTGATAAATTTAAGAGGCAAAACATTGACACTTTTGGCTTTGTAGGCCTCTGCTGCCAGTCTGGTGGTTGGATCTCTTGTTTGGCTGGAAGACCCTGATGAAGCTTGGATAGATGGCGAAGTTGTGGAGATAAACAAAGAAGACATTAAGGTCCTCTGCACGTCTGGAAAGACGGTGAGTGCTTTTATTAAGACTCCACAATGCCCATGTTTGATGTGCCCAAACTTTAATTCGGACTTATTATTTACTTCCGTTCTTTTGCCATGCCTAGTTGGTTTGTTTTTGTCATCAAGCATATATCCCACTGAAGTTCTGTGTTTCATTGCATGAAATTTGATCATATATATAATTTTTAATTATATTACTGAGAATGCATGGCAATGAGAAAGGAGATGTGCTGAATTTGGGTTTCTTTTTTCTGTAATCTTGGAAAACTACAGGTCACTGTCAAGGCTTCCAAAACATACCCTAAGGATGCTGAAGCCCCTCCATGTGGAGTGGATGACATGACAAAACTGGCTTATCTGCATGAACCAGGTGTCCTACAGAATTTGAGATCGAGATATGACATGAACGAAATTTATGTGAGTATTCAAAAACAAAAGGTTGCATTTTCTTTTTATGAGGGTTGGTGTCGGGTAGCTAAGTCGAACTGGTGCATGCTCTTATCCACTTTCTAATCTATTGACACTGATACTGTAATGGTGTCCCCAGACTTACGTTGGGAATATATTGATTGCCGTGAACCCTTTTACGAGGCTACCACATCTGTATAATAGTCACATGATGGCCCAATATAAAGGGGCAAGCTTTGGTGAGCTGAGCCCACACCCTTTTGCTGTTGCAGATGCTTCATACAGGTACTAAATTGTTAGTAATTGACAGTTTGTGTACTTATAACTTTTCTTGTTAGACGATGAAAAGCCTATTGCTGCTGATGCAGACTAATGATGAATGAAGGAATAAGCCAGTCAATTTTAGTTAGTGGTGAGAGTGGAGCTGGTAAAACGGAAAGCACAAAATTGCTTATGCGCTACCTTGCTTACATGGGAGGGAGAGCTGCAACTGAGGGGAGGACTGTTGAGCAGCAAGTCCTGGAGGTGATATGGTCTCACAATTTCAGTTTTATTTGGAAGTTTTGAGAAATTTGCTGTTTCTGCCATTAGATAATCCATGACATGCTTGCTTTTGTTGTATTTCATCCATTTCGCAGTCTAATCCTGTTCTGGAAGCATTTGGTAATGCAAAGACTGTTAGAAACAATAATTCAAGGTGGGATGACCTATCATAAAACTTAATGTATATGTTGTTAATACTTTGCTATTTCGTCAGCTTGATTAGGCTCTGTTCTTATTTGCATGCTGTGAATGCTGTAGTCGTTTTGGTAAGTTCGTGGAGATTCAGTTTGATCAGGGGGGACGGATTTCAGGAGCTGCTATCAGAACTTATTTGCTAGAAAGGTCACGTGTTTGTCAGCTTTCTGATCCTGAGAGAAATTACCACTGTTTTTACATGCTTTGCGCTGCACCACCTGAGGTAATTTGTCTAGATTGCTTTACAGATTGTTGCTTCTCGCAAAATTTAAGACAATAGATATAGATCCTGCCCCTTCTGTAAGAGTTTTGTTTTCTCTTTCCAACTTGTATTCATTTTTTGGGTACTTTGGTGATAAATTTCATGGAGTGCAAATATCGCTTTTATCAGCTTAATTTATACTCGTGAAAGATTCACTTTTTTGAAATTTTTACTGTATTTTGTCTCATGAAATCAAACTGTGATATATATAAACCAAAATTCATTTGAAAACTAATGCCTCCAAAGTTATTGTTTAATCAATATACTAGTATTTGTCTCCTTTCTGCTTGGTGGACTTTAATTATAGCCACAGTTCTAAAAATTACTCATAAACATTCAAATGTTGAATTTCTTACTTTCTAATGTTTAGTGTAAATTCTTTTCCTTATGCTGAAGGATGTTCAAAAGTACAAATTAGGGAATCCAAGAACATTCCATTATCTTAATCAATCAAATTGCTATGAATTGGACGTTGTGGATGATTCCAAGGAATACATTGCCACAAGAAGAGCAATGGAGATTGTTGGAATAAGTGCTGAAGAGCAGGTATATGGAACTATTTCTCAAATACAGTGTCTTTAAAGGATAGAAATCTCATTAAATGTTAATTGTCATCTTTCTGTTATGCTTTTCAGGATGCCATATTTCGAGTTGTGGCTGCAGTCCTCCATCTTGGAAACATTGAGTTTGCAAAAGGGAAGGAAATGGACTCATCAGTGCCTAAAGATGAAAAGTCTTGGTTTCATTTAAGAACTGTGGCTGAGCTTTTAATGTAAAGAATCAATTTCATTAACCACATGCGTACACTCTAAAAGCCATGCTATTCTAACAACACATACACTTTATATGCCATCATAAGAAGTGCAGCTTCTGAAATCATGATTTTCTTTAGGTGTGATTCAAAAGCATTGGAAGACTCTCTCTGCAAACGTGTAATTGTTACCCGTGATGAAACCATTACAAAGTGGCTGGATCCTGAATCTGCCGCAGTTAGTAGAGACGCGTTGGCAAAAGTTGTGTATTCAAGGCTGTTTGATTGGTAAGTTTCATTCTCATACTCTTAGAAAGTTATTTCAGGATTTTCCTTGCACATTAATTAATGGTTACAGTGTTAAATTATGCTGACTTCTTCAGAGCATTGACTCCGCTGTTCGGGATCCTCATCTTATCTAATAGTTTCCCTTTTTTTTTTCTGCAGGCTTGTTGATAAGATTAATAGTTCAATTGGTCAAGACCCTCACTCAAAGTACTTAATTGGTGTGCTGGATATTTATGGATTTGAGAGTTTCAAGACAAACAGGTGCTTAACTGGTATGCCTTTCTGTTTTATAATTGATTAGTTCTTTAAGAGAACCGGTACAAGTTATACTTGTGCCTCTCAAGACAAGTCCGGCATCATGTCTTGAGGCAATAGAATCTGTGCTATGTAGGAGTGGATGCTAGGGTGTAGAGTATGGTTAGGCTGTGTAGATTAGTTGAGAAAGAAACTAAGATTGTTAGGCCAATCACTGTCTTCCAGCTTTAATGTTTCTGCATTTGTAATCACACTGGTTCAAGAAACTCCACCAAGCTTCCTTCACCCATCATTGTTGGAGCACTGTACTTGCCTCGTGCGGGCATTGAGAGAGGAGCTCATGCCCAGTCAATGTTCTTATCACTTTGGGATGTGCTGGATTATATGATGGCGTGTGCTGTTCTGGGGATGTTTTCAATATAGAATAGCCACTAGCTCTGCTTTCATAGAGGGCAGAGCAAAGACGTCAATGATAGTTGAACCAATCACCTTGTGTGATGACCTTTTGTAGATGCCTATTTGATTCTTTCATCTGATGCTTGGTATCATTTGGTTCCTGCAGTTTTGAGCAATTTTGCATCAATTTGACAAATGAGAAGCTTCAGCAGCATTTCAATCAGGTACATTTACGGAAGTTTTCTATTCCATACAAGGAGGCCCTTGTTTTTTCTCATTATATTGTATAATTTATGATGCAAATCCTTCTTTTGTGCAGCATGTTTTCAAAATGGAGCAAGAAGAATATACAAAAGAAGAAATCGATTGGAGCTACATTGAGTTCGTTGATAATCAAGATATTCTGGATCTCATTGAAAAGGTTTTCTAACCTCTACATAAGTTTTTGCTGGCATGGCTTAATTGGCTGTAACACTCTTAATTTTTTTTTCTAATCGTGGTAAATGATATTCGAGCCTGCTGCATGCTATGCAATTAATTTCTTTCATTATTAAGTGGATTTCAAATGGATGGTGTAGCATCCGTGACAGATATTGATGCAGTGATTTTTGTTAACTTTCATCTCACTATCTCGATAAAGAGGGTTTTTTTTTTTAAAAAAAAAGTTTAAGAGAAGATTATATTTAACTGACTGAAAAGAATTATGAAATTGCGATGGAGAATAAGTCGTCTTCCTAATGTGAAAGAAAAACAAAGAACTATCATAGAAGAGCAGTCTAGTCCTGCTGAATATCAGCTAAGTACAGCCCTAGAGCATTTATAACCTTACATCAAAAGAAGAGGTGAAAACTATTGAATCCTACAACCTTGTCTATGTACTGGTTCTCAAAAATTCTAGCATCTCTCTCCAACCAGATATGCCACAAATGTGACACTACTTTTGGTGCCACACTGATTCTTTTCTTACTGTCTTGGAACTTATGTTAATTTTACTCTTCTGTGTTAACAGTCAAATGCTCACCATTTCTTTTTGAAACTGAAAAGGCATCAATGAAATCTTTAATTTCATTCACGGGTTACCTTTTTGTCAATATTCACTGTTTCTAATGAATTTTCAGAAACCTGGTGGTATAATTGCTCTTCTGGATGAAGCTTGGTAAGTATGCTAGCAAAGTTGCTGTATGCATTCTCTTCTAGCACACAATAAAACCAGTGACTTAAAAGTTCTGGCAAACATTACCTTTTCTCCCTGAATCAGTCTTTGACTTTTTCTTATTGTAGGATAGCTGATTCATGTCTTTTGTACTTTGTAGCATGTTTCCAAGATCAACACATGAAACATTCGCCCAAAAGTTATACCAGACATTTAAAAACCACAAGCGGTTTGCCAAGCCAAAATTAGCCCGAAGTGATTTCACAATTTGCCATTATGCTGGTGATGTAAGTCTCTGGCTGACTGCTTATGGCATACACTGAATGTTGTAACAAAATAAGGAACTTTAAATTTTGAAACATTGGCAAGTAACTTGAGATAATTATCAGGTCACATATCAAACAGAATTATTCCTGGACAAGAACAAAGATTATGTTGTTGCTGAACATCAGGCACTCATGGGCGCTTCCAAATGTTCCTTTGTGTCGGGTTTATTTCCACCTTTAGCAGAAGAATCTTCCAAACAATCAAAGTTCTCTTCAATAGGTTCTCGGTTTAAGGTGTGATGGTCTATTTTTTTTCATTATGATGTGCTTTGTCTGCCTTTTGGGCATGAAGTTCTGATTTGTACTTTCCACAGCAACAACTGCAAGCATTACTTGAAACTCTCAGTGCAACTGAGCCACATTACATTCGATGTGTAAAGCCCAATAATCTTCTTAAGCCAGCGATCTTTGAGAATAAGAATGCTCTTCAACAACTGCGATGTGGGGTGAGATTGTTACTGTCTATTACTCTCTGTCCGTGAATTTTTTATTGTTGTAATTAGAGTTGCCTGAATGTTTACAATCCAATACGGATTGCGTGTCTCATCTCAGGGAGTCATGGAGGCAATTAGAATTAGTTGTGCTGGATTTCCTACTAGAAAGACATTTGATGAATTTGTAGATCGATTTGGCCTTCTCGCACCTGAAGTTTTGGATGGGAGGTATATGATTGTTTCTCTTTCATAAGATGTTCTTCCCAAGCATTGAAGATCCTGACTTTTTCATCATATACTTTATGTTAGTTCGGATGAAGTCACTGCTTGCAAGAGGCTCCTTGAGAAGGTTGGGCTCACGGGCTATCAGGTAATTATTTGACAAGTGAGAAACCCTCTTCTCGCAGCATTCTTCTTTTTTAGAGTTGTGTGCCCTTCCTCAGCTGCTGTGAATTTTAACACCTTTTAATGGTTGCTCTAATAATAAAGCTTCTTTTGAAATTGTGCATGCATTCTCATGTGGGCTTGCAGTGATCTTCTGAGAAGGTTTTTGAGCTACCATGACATTCCATTTTCCTTTGCAGATTGGTAAAACCAAGGTATTTCTTAGGGCTGGTCAAATGGCAGAATTGGATGCTCGTAGGAGTGAGGTCTTAGGAAGATCAGCTAGCATTATTCAGAGGAAAGTCCGGTCATATTTGTCTCGCAGAAGCTTTATTACACTCCGTCGGTCTGCGATACAGATTCAATCTGCATGCAGAGGTAACATATGGTGTTAAAAGCTGTATTGGTGCATGTATTCTCATTTCTAATTGTCTTGAGTTTATCTGTACTTGATGCAGGACAAATTGCTCGCCATGTCTATGAGAACATGCGCAGGGAGGCTGCTTCTCTGAGAATCCAAAGAGATTTACGCATGTATATTGCTAGGAAAGCTTATAAAGATTTGTGTTATTCTGCTATATCGATTCAAACAGGCATGCGTGGGATGGCTGCTCGGGATGATTTACGCTTCAGAAGGCAGACTAGAGCAGCGATTATGATCCAGGTAAGATATTCTTGAGAAATCAATCATCAAGCTCAAAAATTTTCTCCAGCAGTTTTTGGTAATAATATTCTGTTCATGTAGCAATGATTTGATTTCCCTTTTCTGCTTTGTGTTGCTGATTTGAATTTGTTCAATTTGTTTCTGTAACCCAGAGTCAATGTCGCAAATACCTGGCCCGATTACATTATAAAAAGTTAAAGAAAGCAGCAATCACAACGCAATGTGCATGGAGAGGAAGAGTTGCTCGTAAAGAACTGCGAAATCTTAAGATGGTCAGTTTCCCTTATTTTTCTTGTTTTTCCATTGGATCTTATGGTGCATGGTTTGGGCAACAGCTGAGGATGGAAGCTGTATTTTCTTCTCTTTTGTTCCATCAGATCTTGTGCTATGAAAAGACTATTACATGGTTTTCTTCCGGTCAGTGTACTGTGTCCTGCACTGCTAGGAAGGTTGCATGCGACTGTTAGTTTTTTTTAATGCTTAATCTGTATTTTGTGAAAGAACTAACCACACTCCACTGCATTTGGAAATAAAATATAGAGAATTATTTTTTCTTGTTCCTGGATTTCTTCAAGCTGTCTGGAGTTTGGACTTTGTGCCTGTGTTATTATGTTTTCTAGTTTTGTATTTAAAAATTATTTGGTTCTCTCAAAGCAGGTACTCATGCTGTTCTGTTCTTTTATTTTATGTATAGTTAGAGGTTCTTCTACATGAATTCTTCCTGTTCTTCTTTTTTTTCAGGCTGCAAGAGAAACTGGAGCTCTTCAGGCTGCCAAGAATAAGTTGGAAAAGCAAGTTGAAGAATTAACATGGAGACTTCAGCTGGAGAAACGCATGAGGGTATGTATGATAACACACCAATAAACTTATTAAATGAGCTTTATTTGTATCCGTCTAAAAATGGGACCAAATTCCATCAATTTTTAATTGTTGTCTCTAGTCATTTTTCTTTTAGTTATGTCCACGCTTTTCAATTGTTTTTTATAGCACTCTAGAATTTGGGCAAAGTGATTGCTGAAACAAGCGTAAGAATAAGTGTGCAGTTATTGTTTTAAAAACTTCCATTTTGTTCCTGTTTTCTGCAGCTTGTTTGCTCTATTAAGACCACGTACAGGACTTAACTGTTGGACATGTAGCTTCAACAAAAAATAGAACTCCAAAAACGTGCATGGACAAAGCTCCTGTATGCTAATGCTTTTTAACACTGATGCCTATAACTTCTGCTTAAGCTATCTGCTTCTCTTGTGACTATCCAACGTGAATGCTTTTTGTATATCTGATACACTTAACTGCTGAATATACTTTGGCAAAATATAAAACTAAATAAATCTTGAATATCTCATCCTATAACTTTATGTTTCACATGTAATATGTAGGCTGACGCGGAAGAGGCCAAAACACAAGAAAATGCAAAGCTACAATCTGCTCTGCAAGAAATGCAACTTCAGTTCAAAGAAACTAAAGAAATGCTAGTAAAGGAACGTGAGGCTGCCATAAAGGTGACAGAGAAAGTACCTGTTATACAGGAGGTTCCAGTAGTAGACCATGTGGCCCTGGAGAAGCTTACTATAGAAAATGAGAAACTCAAGGTAAGGAGGGTTGATAGTCAAGGATCTCTATTTTGCTTGATGATGCCAACATTTATATCACTGCATGAAGTAAAGGCTTCTCAGAAGTTCTCTCCAATATCGGGGTGAATTACTTGTGAATTTGTTTTTGCTAATTAGATTATTTTTATGTGATTAATTTCAGGCTCTGGTAACATCACTGGAAAAGAAAATTGATGAAACAGAGAAAAAATTCGAAGAGACAAGCAGAATAAGTGAGGAAAGATTGAAGCAAGCGTTGGAGGCAGAATCAAAAATAGTTGAATTGAAGACTGCTATGCATAGGTATTTTTCATGGTTAAGCTGTGTTTGTGAGAGGGGGCAGGGATTTTTATGATCATTGATTAGCACAATGTGGGAATTGGACTATTCTGTGTTCATAGCAATCCCTTGATACTCATGCTCTCTGTTTTCCCTTTTGACTTGTTAGGCTTGAAGAAAAGTTTTCTGACATTGAAACGGAGAACCAAGTTCTTCGGCAGCAAGGGCTGTTACAAACACCTGCAAAGAAGCTGTCAGAGCGTCCTCCAATTCCACCAACTCAGGTGAATGTTTTCTGCAAGCTTGTTTTGGTTTACTCTCCCTCTCCTTTCTTTTCTCTCATTTGTTTTTATTTTAATTGCAGGGTTTGGAAAATGGCCACCATCTGAACGACGAGAATAAAGCCAATGTAATGATTTTCTTTTCTTTGACCATCTACTTACTGTAACTGTGCTTGTGTTATTTAATAATTGTTTGAGTTATTTTTGCAGGAGCCACAGAGTGCAACACCGGTTAAGACGTATGGCACAGAGTCAGACAGCAAGTTTAGGAGATCCCACATTGAGCGTCAACATGTATGTGCTTTCAAAGACTGGGATGTGCTTCATCTGTTGCGTTTGTTCTTATGCAGAGCATCGGCTAATGTAATTTCAACATTTTGAGTCTTGTTCTTGCTGCAGGAGAATATTGATGCGCTTATTAACTGTGTAACAAATAACATCGGGTTCAGCCATGGAAAGCCTGTTGCTGCGCTTACCATTTACAGATGTCTTCTCCAATGGAAATCTTTCGAAGCGGAAAGGACTAGTGTGTTTGATCGTCTCATTCAAATGATTGGTTCAGCAATTGAGGTAACCGGGTATATTATGATGGTTGTTCCTTAAAAGGCATTCTTGAATTGGAGGGAAATGATTAATTAAACAAGGAATATCATGGATGGAGATACATAAGTTGAACTGTTGGAGCTCTTACAACTTCCACTCAACAATGATCAAACAGCATAAGTACCATAACCATATTCTTGATTGCAGAATGAAGAAAACAATGAACATATGGCTTACTGGTTATCAAATACATCTACTTTATTGTTTTTACTGCAACGAAGTATAAAGGCAGCTGGTGCTAGTGCAACTCCGCAACGGAAACCTCCCTCGGCAACATCCTTGTTTGGGCGGATGACAATGGTATCAGAATTTTTGTTAAGTTTCCTCTTTCAAAAGGTGGATTTCTTTCTCTAAATTGGCTTCTGTGTCAATCCCAGGGTTTTCGCTCATCACCATCTTCTTCCAACCTTGCTGCTGCTGCTGCACTGGCTGTCGTGCGCCAAGTAGAGGCAAAATATCCAGCCTTGCTTTTCAAGCAACAACTTGCAGCATATGTAGAGAAAATTTATGGAATTATTCGAGACAACTTGAAGAAGGAGTTGGCATCTTTGCTTTCCTTATGCATTCAGGTATTCTGTTTGATTCACCACTCTCATTTGCAATTGCTTTGGAGCCAATTTCAGTCTCATTTCCCTTCATATTTTGAAGCAATATTTTTTTAAGTCAAGTTGTTTTTATGCTGAATTTAGGCACCCAGGACTTCCAAGGGAAGTGTACTAAGATCTGGACGGTCCTTTGGGAAAGATTCTCCTTTAAGTCACTGGCAGAGCATTGTTGATAGTCTAAACACTCTCCTGAGTACATTGAAGCAAAATTTTGTACGATCTTTATCGGTTTCTCTGTTAATATTCTTTTAAAATGCAGATGTTCTTACAGTTATTGGTGTTTCAGGTGCCTCCAGTTCTTATCCAGAAGATCTTTACTCAAACTTTCTCATATATCAATGTGCAATTGTTTAACAGGTATTTAGTCATTTCGGTCCTTTGATTTTATCATTTTTTTGCTGAAAGGTTTTCTTATATGGGAATCCCTTGTGATATCCAGTCTTCTCCTACGTCGTGAGTGTTGCACATTTAGCAATGGTGAATATGTAAAATCTGGGTTAGCTGAGCTAGAGCTATGGAGTGCCCAAGCAAAAGAAGAGGTAATCTGATATGCCTTTACTTGTCAGTTTACTGTCACTATGCTTATCTTGTGATGCTTATTTACTTTTCTGCGATGTAGATTCCTTGTCTTTCATGTGTGTAAATTTCCCTGATTCTCATGCTTTCACCTCCTTTGATTGCAGTATGCAGGTTCATCTTGGGATGAACTCAAGCACATAAGACAGGCTGTTGGATTTTTGGTATGCTAGAAGAATGCTTCTCTTCTGAGTCTTAAACCACTAAATCTCTTGCCATGTTTTTCACTGAATCTTTTATTAATAATTTTGGTTCGCAGGTCATACATCAGAAGTACAGAATATCCTACGATGAAATCACAAATGATCTGTGCCCTGTAAGTCTCTCTGTGCATGTACACATGTATATCTGCTTGCATGGTTCGGTACAGCAGTTTTGAGAAACTTGATTTGTGCACCCAGCCCTATTTTTATTTTTATTCAGGCTGTGTTTTTATTTCTCTGCATACCCCACCTTTCAGTTTTATATTTATGTTTGGGCAATTTGTTTTGTTCTTTGTTTCATGCAATTCTCTCACATCAATGCTTTGATTGCTCAGATCTTGAGTGTTCAGCAACTATATAGAATATGTACACTATATTGGGATGACAATTATAATACTCGGAGCGTGTCACCTGGTGTAAGTTCTTATATCTAAATTTTTTAATAATGGTGTTTTTGGATTTATATACCTTATCAACTGGATTTGAATGATCAATGACTTCACCCATGATTTCTCTTCAGGTCATTTCTAGCATGAGGGTACTGATGACAGAAGACTCCAACAGTGCTGTTAGCAATTCCTTTTTGTTGGATGACAATTCTGGGTAAGAGTTTCTTCAATTTCACATACTTGCGATTTAGTACTATACAAAGTAGATTCAGATTTCAGAAGAAGCTTTATTAAAAAAAAAAATCCTCTCTTACATATTTGGATATGCAGAACATTAAATGTGAAAAGCTTCTTCCTATCCTGTAGAAGTAGGAAAGCGCATGTTCTTTGAAGATTTATATGATTTTTTTTACATCTATAAGATGAAGTACAAAAAATTGATTGCACTCCATGGGTAGAAAATCTAAGCATTACACTCGGGGTTCAAGGAGTTGCTCCATAGAGAAAGCACTTGTATGGTTATTAATAAGACGTGTAATTTCACAGCAGCATGTAATTTGACAGCAACAGTGCTATGATTGCTTTTCTATGAAGTGTTCTTTTCACAACAACTAAAACAAATGTCTTTACGTTCACTCTTTCAATATGATCAAACTGATTATTCTTAATACAGCATTCCCTTCTCTGTGGATGACCTTTCTAATTCACTGCAAGAGAAAGATTTCATGGATGTTCAGCCGGCAGAGGAACTACTCGAGAACCCAGCCTTCCAATTCTTACACGAGTAAAGATAAAGAGGCTCAAGCATGCTCTTCTTATTTTTTTTGGTGCGAAGTAGGCAAGGAATCTTGCTCTTTGGTCAGTAGTGTTACTTGGTTGTAAATTTACCCCCTTTTTTGGTGGTTTACACGCTTTTTCTGCATCCCTGCTCCTTTGTAGAATATTCCTATTTATTTATTTGTTTCTTTGAGATTCGAAGTTGTAAAATCCTTTTTGGCTATCGAAGGGGCAAGGATATATCTTCTTGTTCAGTGAGTGTGCATTCATTGGTCATTTTTTAGGCAGCAAAAATTCATAGAGAATTCATTAGGGCAAGCAGTGTCTTTGGTTGGTGGTTGAGGCATTGCTCTCTCTCTCTCCACCCTATTTTTTTCCTGTAAAAAAGAGAGAAACTCAGACATACAAACATTATACCTAGTAATGACAAGTATATGGAATTGGTTTATGCACTTCTCTGTTTGTTTTCTTTATGTTATATGCCTTATTATTGAATGAATTTTGTACCTAGCATCATAACATTTCAACCTCCACAGCCATGCATTGCTGCTAAAGATTGAGCAATAAATCATTGCCTGTATGAATGGCTGTTGATGAATGATCCGCCAGGGTATAATTTACTGACTTGTATTCTCAGAAGTCAAAGAAGGTAGTGAGTACTTTTAAGGATTCTTGTGTTGGCTGAAGAAGATTAATGTATCATCGAGCAGCCGGTGGATTTTGCAGATTCTGGGAAGTTGCTTGGAAGCATGGCTTAACTTTGGTGAGGTTTCAAGAATTTTTATTAAGCATAGTGTTGGTGAGCAACAGAAACAAGATTTTGCCTTGCGACGGGGGATTCCTTCCTTTGGTGCTAGATGTACAAAGTTCCACTTGGACGAGGGTTGTGCATGAGTCCTAGCTTAGAGTTCCCCAGTTTGAAAATGATACCTGTTTATCGTATTAGATACTTTGGAGTAGTGTTTTTTCACGTATTTATCAAACCGGTTTAGCAGGTCGGTCCAGTAACTTGTCATCTTGGATCCTATTTCGCATCAGGTTTGCTTTTGAGGTAAGTTGAGAGTTGACTCCGATCAAACATGGTGTGACCTAGGCTTGGTCAAATTCAGATAAAACTAGACTAGGTCACCTTAAAAGAGTTCACTTTACATGATTGGGAGAGTACTGATTTAGGAGTACCTAACGATTTCTTTTAGCCATGTGTAACGTTTTTCTTTACATATACACACAAAAGCTTGCGATTCAACAGTATTCTTGCAACGCAAGAGAGACAGGGACTCAAAGTTTAAATGCTATATTTGTCAGTCCAAATCCATTGTTGTTCCCAATTTCTTTTTGAGAGAGAAAGCTCAACGAAGCCTTAAATATTCTTGAGCTAGATAAGAAAAGGTTCCTAACTCTCTTGAGTAGTGAATGGGATTTGCCTTCTGTATTTGCATATGCCATTGTTTCTGCTGTAGGGTCCGATCACTACAGTATCTTCAAAAATTAGTCTTTGATTCCAATATTATCATTAGTAAGTATTATGGGAACCCAAAGAGTGTAGGTAT